>PDWI01002952.1_pt1 | contig 49817 bp, 35 predicted proteins | sample 1430891 | NCBI WGS metagenome assembly PDWI01 (sample SAMN01162508, study PRJNA174530) | Oral metagenome, whole genome shotgun sequencing project. | biome: Marine environment; feature: Marine mammal; material: Swab sample of the gingival sulcus; isolation source: swab sample of gingival sulcus...
CGGTAAATAATTTTTATTGTAAATTGTATGAGTTTGTGAAGAAGCAAATAATAAGAAATTACCCTCCTCATCTGCTAATGCCATTGAATTTCTAATGCCTAAGAATGGTGATACAAGGTTGGTAATTGTTACAGGATTTGTATTAAAATCTAATCTTTTATTGCCTACATGCCAAATCGCTGCTTGTTTGTTTTGGGCTGATAAAAAACTGCTTACAAAAACAAATAATATTAAAATTATATTTTGTATTTTCTTTGGCATTAAACTAAAAATTTCAAGACAAAGATATTTTATTTTTTTGATTTTTTAATACATATTTCGGCTTTAATTGTCTTTACTTGTTTATATTTGCAGGCTAATATAACAGGAAATAAATTATGAGTCATATCGAATTAAGCGAACAAGAACAACTACGTCGAAAATCATTGGACGAGTTGAAAAAAATGGGCATAGAGCCTTATCCGGCAGCTCAATATGAAGTGAGTGCATACAGTACGGAAATTAAAGAAGCCTATGATGAAGAGAAACAGAATTTTCAAAACATAAGCATTGCCGGACGGATTATGACACGCCGCATTATGGGCAAAGCCTCTTTCTTGGAACTGCAAGATGCCAAAGGAAAAATACAAGTATATTTGAACCGCGATGAAATTTGCCCCGGCGAAGACAAAACTTTATATAACCAAGTCTTTAAAAAATTACTTGATTTAGGGGACATTATCGGTGTCAAAGGAGATGCTTTTAGTACCAAAACCGGTGAAATTACGGTAAAAGCCAAAGAATATACAATCTTAACGAAATCCATAAGACCTTTGCCGGTCGTAAAAGAAAAAGACGGAAAAACCTATGATGCTTTTTCCGACCCGGAACAACGCTATCGCATGCGTTACCTTGATTTAATCGTTAATCCGCAGGTCAAAGAGGCATTTATCAATCGCACTAAATTGACAAATTCAATGCGTGAGTTTTTGAATGAGCAGGGATATTTGGAAGTGGAAACACCTATTTTGCAACCGATATACGGAGGTGCGGCTGCAAGACCTTTTAAAACACACCATAACACGCTTGACCAAACTTTATATTTGAGAATTGCGAATGAGCTTTATCTGAAAAAACTAATCGTGGGCGGTTTTGACGGCGTGTATGAATTTGCAAAAGATTTTCGCAATGAAGGAATGGACCGTTTTCATAATCCGGAATTTACCCAAATGGAGTTGTATGTGGCGTATAAAGATTATTTCTGGATGATGGAAACCGTTGAAAAAATGGTTGAAAAAATTGCCTTGGATATTCACGGAACAACAAAAGTTCAAAGCGGAGCGCATGTAATTGATTTTAAACGTCCGTGGAAACGATTTACCATGTTTGAAGCCATTGAACATTTTACCGGCATCGACATTTCGAAGATGGATGAAGACGAATTGCGTAAAACTGCAAAAGAACTTGATATTGAAACAGATGAAAGCATGGGAAAAGGAAAGTTGATTGATGAAATATTTGGCGAAAAATGCGAATCGCAATTAATTCAACCGACTTTCATTACCGATTATCCGGTTGAGATGTCGCCTTTGGCAAAAAAACACCGCAGCGAGAAAGGTTTGGTTGAACGCTTTGAAGCCATTTGCAACGGAAAAGAAATTTGCAATGCCTATTCGGAATTAAATGACCCGATTGACCAAAGAAAACGATTTGAAGAACAACTTTTATTGGCAAAAAGGGGCGACGACGAAGCCATGATGCTTGACGAAGACTTTTTAAAAGCCATTGATTTCGGCATGCCCCCGACTTCCGGATTGGGAATTGGAATTGACCGTTTGGCAATGATTATGACGAACTCAAATTCTATTCAAGATGTCTTGTTTTTTCCGCAAATGAGACCCGAAAAGAAAGCACCGATAGACAGCCCGGAGAAATTTATCGAGAAAGGCATCCCGGAAGAATGGGTAACATTAATCCAAAAATTGGGCTACAAAACTCTTGACAGTTTAAAAGATGCAAAACCGGGTAAATTATTTAATGATTTATGCGGACTAAACAAGAAAGGCAAATTAGGATTGAAAAATCCCACTGCCGACGAGGTTAAAAATTGGTGTAAATAAAACAGAATAAATACTGACAAAACTTGCGACCAATTTGTAAGACTTGGTTTGGTAAAAATATAAAATTATGAAAATCAGTGGATTTACAATGGGTAAAAACGTATCGAAGTTATACTACCCGATACGCGAGGCAATAGAGTCGGTATTGCCGATTGTGGATGAATTTGTGGTTGCTTTGGGCGACAGTGACGAAGACGATAATACCGAAGAACTGATTCGGCAAATTAATTCGCCGAAAATTAAAATTATTCATACGGTGTGGGACATTGTAAACTATCCCAACGGAACCGAAAATGCCCGGCAAACGAATATCGCAAAAGAGGCTTGCGCCGGCGATTGGCTCTTGCATTTGCAAGCCGATGAGGTAATTCATGAGAAATACCTCGACACCATTAAACAGGCATGTGCAAAGTATCTTGATGACAAAAGGGTAGAGGGCTTTCTTTTTCGTTACAAACATTTTTACGGCGATTATAATCACTATATCGATTCATACGGCTGGTATCCGAAAGAAATAAGACTGGTGCGCAATCATCCGGATATTTATTCCTATCGTTCGGCGCAATCGTTTAAACGCATTCCGAATTTTGACGGCAAAGATTTCAGGCAAAAAAAAGGGGCATTTTCTTTGAATGTGGTCGAGTTGGATGCCTGTGTTTATCATTACGGTTGGGTGCGTCCGCCCGAATATATGCAAAAGAAAGCCAAATCTTTGGATACCATTCATCACGGAAAGAAAAAGATTGACGAAGCCTATAAGCATAAGAAAAAAAACTTTGATTATGGCAATATGGCAAAACTGCCCGTCTTTAAAGGAACACACCCGAAAGTTATGGAAAACAAAATTCGTGCTTTTGATTGGGCTGAGGATTTGCATTATGAAAAAGATTATAAGCCGGAAGACTATAAACTATCCTTTAAACTTATAAAAATCAAAGTCTTGACCTTTATAATAAAAAAGATTTTCGGCGGCAGGCAGGTTTTCGGCTATTCAAATTGGAACATCATTGAAAAGAATTTTTAATTGAAGAAGATAAATAAAATACTAATCTATTTAAAACCTTATTACAAAAATGTAATTTTGAATTTTGTATTCAATCTGTTGCAAATTATTTTTTCGGTTTTTTCTCTATTGATGATTATCCCTTTTCTGCGTGTTCTCTTCGGGCAGGAAGAAGCCGTTAGGGTGAAACCGGATTTTGAACTTTCGGGAAAGGTATTTAATGAATATTTGAATTATTATTTGGGGCAAATTGTCAGTACATACGAAAAAAAGGACGCATTAATCATCGTTAGCCTTTTTGTTATATTGATGATTCTTTTCAAGAATATTTTGTTTTATTTTTCTAAATTCGTTATGGTGCCGGTCAGAAACGGCGTTATTCGCGATATGCGAAATGCCATTTATAAAAAAATTACCGAACTGCCTTTTTCTTTCTTCTCCGAAGAACGCAAAGGGGATATTATGAGCAAAATGACCAATGACCTTAAAGAAATCGAATGGACGATAATGACCTCCATTGAAATGCTCATCCGCAATCCTTTGACAATTCTCATATATTTGCTTACGCTGATTATGATGAGTCCGCAACTGACCTTGTTTGTTTTGATTTTAATTCCTCTCAGCGGGTTGATTATCGGAACCATAGGACGTTCCCTAAGAAAATCTTCGGCAAAGGCGCAAGAACAAATTGGGGTTTTGCTTTCCAAGATAGAAGAAACCCTGTCCGGTTTGCGCATTGTAAAGGCATTTACGGCTGAAAAATTTGTGTACGACAATTTTGTGGCTTTTAATGAAGAATACAATAAAACCATGAATAAAGTATATCGAAAAAATTATCTGGCTTCGCCGGTCAGTGAGTTTTTGGGTGTGCTGCTGGTAACGGGTATTATGTATTACGGCGGTTCTTTGGTTTTGGATAAGGAAAGTGCGCTTAGTCCGGAGGCATTTATTGCTTATATCGCTGTTTTTTCTCAAATTATTACGCCGGCAAAAGCCTTTTCGCAAGCCATATATAATGTGCAAAAAGGAGCGGTGTCCATTGACCGAATAAACGATATTCTGAATGCCGAAAATATTGTAAAAGAAATTGAAAATCCCGTAGAGTTGAAAACCTTTGAAAAGGAAATTGAATTTAAAAATGTTTCTTTTGCTTATGAAAATATCAAAGTGCTGAAAAATATAAACTTGAAAGTGCAAAAAGGGCAAACCATTGCTTTGGTCGGGCAATCCGGTTCCGGAAAATCAACTTTGGTCGATTTAATTCCGCGTTTCTATGATGTGCTTGAAGGCGAAATAAGCATTGACGGAGTGAATATAAAAAATTGCAAAATAAGTGCATTGCGCAATTTAATGGGCAATGTAAACCAAGAACCTATTTTGTTTAACGATTCGGTTAAAAACAATATTTCTTTCGGGACAACAGAGGCGGAGGACGAAGAAATTCGCAATGCGGCAAAAATCGCCAATGCGCATGAATTTATAATAAAATCGGAAAAGGGCTATGAAACCAATATAGGCGACGGCGGAACAAAACTTTCCGGCGGACAAAGGCAACGTTTAAGCATTGCGCGTGCCGTATTAAAAAATCCTCCGATTATGATTCTGGACGAAGCAACTTCCTCCTTAGACACCGAATCGGAAAAAGCCGTGCAAGACGCTTTGGATAAACTCATGCAAAACAGAACCTCGATTGTTATTGCACACAGACTATCGACCATAAAAAATGCCGACCTTATATGCGTTTTGAGCAAAGGCGAAATTATCGAGCGAGGAACCCACGAAGAACTTATTAAATTAGGAGGAAACTACAAAAAATTATATGACTTGCAAATTTTTTAAACAAAAGAAAAATGTTTTATTTTGCATTTCTTTAAAACTAAAAGAATTTATTTTGCTGAAACATCTTTCCATACAAAATTATGCTTTAATAGAGAGGCTTGATATTGATTTTAGTCCGGGCTATTCGGTAATAACCGGCGAAACAGGTGCCGGAAAATCAATTCTCTTGGGAGCACTTTCTTTAATTCTCGGAAACCGTGCCGACACAAACGTCTTAAAAAACAAAGCAAAAAAATGCACGGTTGAAGCAGAATTTGATATTCAGCGTTATTCCATAAAACTCTTTTTTGATGAGAATGATATTGATTATGATGAAATTACTGTCATTCGGCGAGAAATTTTGCCCGAAGGTCGTTCGCGTGCTTTTGTGAACGATATGCCGGTAACTCTAAATGTTTTGAAAGAACTCGGCATGAAATTGACCGATATTCATTCGCAACATCAAAATTTGAATTTGAATAATAATGAGTTTCAATTAAATGTGTTGGATGCTTTTGCAAAACTGCAGTTTTTACTGAACGACTATCAAGAAAATTTTCGAAGCTATAAGCAAACACTCAAAACCTACAAGGATTTAAGCGAACGTGCCGAAAAAGAAAAAGCCGATTATGATTTTTTGCAATTCCGTTTTGAAGAATTGGAAGAGGCAAAACTCAAACCGGGCGAACAATCGGAGATTGAAAATGAATTGGCACAATTAAATCATGCCCGCGAAATTATTGAAAATCTTACAAAGGCATTTGCATTGCTCTCGGACGAGGAAAACGGCGTGTTAGGCAAATTGCGCACGGGAACAACGGCATTAAAACAAATTCAAAAATATTTTGTGCATGCTCGTTCTTTATCCGAACGATTTGACAGCATGAGAATTGAAGCCGAAGATATTGCCGGCGAACTCGAAAAATATGCCGAAGATGTGGAGCATAATCCCGAGCGCATGGAGTTTCTTACAGACCGCATCAATACAATCTATGCTTTGCAAACGAAGCATAAGGTTGAAACTGTTGAGGAGTTGTTGCTTATTCAAGAAGACTTGCAAACAAAATTAGATGATATTGTATCTTTTGACGGTCGCATAAAAGAGGCAGAGAAACAAATTGAAGAAAAACAAAAATTGTTGCAGCAACTTGCCGATAATTTGTCGGCTAAGCGAGCAAAAGCAGCCCTTGAACTGGAAGCAAATATTACGGAAATCTTGCAACGTTTGGGCATGCCCTCTTCTGTTTTTAAAATTAATCTGGAAAAAACAAGCGATTTCACCGAAACCGGAACGGATTATATCCGCTTTTTATTTTCATCGACCAAACATTTCGAGGCTAAGGATATAGCAAGTATTGCATCGGGCGGAGAAATATCCAGATTGATGCTTGCCTTAAAATCCATAATTTCGGAAAGCATTGCTTTGCCCGTAATAATTTTTGATGAAATAGATACCGGCGTATCCGGCGAAATTGCCGAAAAAATCGGACAGATTATGAAAGAAATGTCCGATAATATGCAGGTATTGAGCATAACGCATCTTCCGCAGGTTGCCGCTAAGGCTGATGCGCACTATAAGGTTTTCAAACTTGAAGATGATACGGATACCCGCACCGATATGAAGAAGCTCAGCCATGAAGAACGCATCAGAGAATTGGCGTCCATACTCAGCGGAGAAAACATCAGCGAAGCAGCACTAAATAACGCAAGAGCACTGCTTGAAAGCTAAGTCGGATATAAACCAAGTAGTTCTATTTCGGTCAGCATCTATTTCAAAGTAAGACACTTTGTTTGATGTAAAAGTAATAATAACAAGGGATACAGAAGATTTTACCATTAAAAATGTCCATTAAACCTAATTTTTTGAAAAATCAATCTCCCTGCACCCTCTTCTCCAAGAGGGAATTTGCTATTGCGCTTTTTGCTAAATTTTGCGTCCTTTGCGGTTAAGAATTACCTCCGGCAAGTATTTTTTAATAAGGTAATAAGCTAAGGTTGTCTTTTAGTCATTTTTTCTACTAAGGTTTGAACCGAAAATAAGGTTTCTAACAATTTTCATCTCAATTTTCTGCCGACTTTCGGCTTCCAACTTAATTAGCGTGAGAGCTGTGCCGTTCAAAAAAGTTAGATACTTGGTTTTTCTTTTCAAAAGTCTCGAAATGCGGCTTATATTTTTTTCAGGAACACGGTCAATTGTTTTCTTAATCCGACTGCAACATTCACGACAATCATCCTGAACTTTTGTGTTTTACCCTCCGCATCGTAGCAATATACCTCAGTATTTGCTCCAAGAAGTTTGTCGGCATTATCGATATTCAAAATATATCTCAAATAATTTTCTTGCACCTCGCCTTGAATTTCCGGGAATAAATCTTGTATATTTTTCCCCTCTACATGCTCATTCTTCGTATCAAAAAAGGCTGTCGCTTCATTATTCATAAAACGAATTAAATTATTCTTATCAATTGAAATAACTATTTCCGGATACAATTCCAAGACCTTTTGGGAAAAGATATGTGCAATTTCAATATTTTCGTTTAGTTCGCGCATTTCATCCCGCACATTTTCAATTCTTCGGTTCATACGCTCTTTTATAGTGTCTATTTCTTTGATTTGCGCTTGAATAAATTCATCTTGCTCTTGTATTTTTTTTGAGGCATTGATTTGTTGCGAATAATCATAAGCAAACAGCTTTAAAATTGAGATATTTCGGTTTAAATCTTTTTGCACAAAAATAGTCCCGTAAAAATATTCCAAAAGTCCTTGCGAGTTAATAAATTCAAATTCTCCTTCATAGGCTTCTCGCGTTTGTAATATTCGAACGATTCTATCTTCAAAAATTTCGGCATTTTTCGTGCTTAATAATTTAAAAAAGTTGCCGGTTGAAAGTTCCTCATTCTTATAGTTTAGTTTATCCGACAAGTTTTTTCCGACATCTAAAATTTGCCCCGTTTGCAAAAACTCAATCGAATAAAAGGCTTGTTTAAATTGATTAAAATTAGCTTCGAGACCTAATAAATTATTTTTAAGTTTTGACGAATCGATGCCCCAAAATAATATTTTATCAACCTCTCCTGTTTCATTTACAGAACCTATATAAACAGACTGCATCCAATGCGTTTTTCCTGACTTGGAAAGGTATTTAATTAAGCCCTCAAAATATGCCTTATCCTCAATAACCGTTTTCTTTAAAGTATCAAACCACTTAAAATTATCCGCATTTATAAATTTTGACATATCTGCCCCTTCAATTTCCGTATTTGTTTGATACTCTAAGAGGTCTAAGAACTTATTGTTTGCAAACAAAAGTTTTCCGTCATTAGAAAATTCCGCCCTAACCAAAGCCCTGTTTGCCGAATTTTGATATGATTTAAAAGCAGCACTCTGAATATCGGCATTTTTCTGCAATCGCTTCATATCCGAAATAGTTTTCCTCAATTCATCTTCCCTGCTGGAAAGTGCTTTTGCCTGCTCTCGCGATTCTTCAAGCAAAATTGCAGTTTCATTATTAATTTTTAAAGTAGAAATCGTTAAAGCCGTATTTTCGGCAACTTGCTCCAAAAATTTAACTTCATATTCTTCATATTCTTTAAATGCCGCCAGCTCAATGGCTCCGTGTATTACCCCTTCGAGTGTTACAACCGGGAGCAAAAGTAAACTCTTTGGTTTGGCTTGCCCTAAACCGGATTCTATTTCAATATAGTCTTCCGAAATATTTTTTAAATAATTTGTTTTTTTCTCTAAGATGCAGGCGCCCGGCAAACTTTCGCCCCATTTTAATTCTTTTGAAGCAAAACGCTTTCTGCCTGCTGCATAATTTGCCGCTTCTTTAATTATTTTTTCTCCGTTTTTTTCTTCAATCAAATAAAAAGCAGCCTGATAAGCATCTACATATCTTACAAGTTCGTTTGTAACAAACTGTGTTAATTCTTCAATAGAATTATTGTGCTCTCGCAAAACCGCACCAAAATATGCAAGTCCTTCGGAAGTTTTTGTTCTTTGCGCCTCTTCTTTTTTTCTAACAGTTTCCTTTTCTTGGCGAGTTTGCATTTCTTCGCTTAAGCGAATTAATGATTGTATAATTTTATCATTGTCGGGTCTTTCTATGTAATCTGCAAGCGATTCTCTTTTCCTTAATTTCTCAACAAATTCATATATTTCTTGCACGGTTGCTTGCGTATCTTCGCTGTCTTCCTGTTCTGCTTTTGCTCTGCTTTTCAGACTTAAATCAGCAAAATAACCAACGAAAGTAATCACTACACCCGGCACAAAAACGAGCAAAAAGACCACACTATGTTCAGATATAAAATAAGATATTGATTCTGTGCTAAGTTTTATATTTGCAGCCTGAACAATTAAATACATAATAAAAAAGCTGATAAGAACAGCCATTATAAGACCGATAAAAGTATATCTGAAAGGGGAATAATTATTTTTGCTCACTTTCTTAGAATTTATATTAAACTGCTAATTTAAAAAATAAATTAGCAATAAAGAGATTATTCTAATTACAAAATTCCGGAAAATAAAAAAAGCTGCTTAGAAAAGCAGCTTTAAACGGTTATTTTATCTGTTTTTTATTCAGATACAACTTCAAATGACAACTCAACTTTTACATCGCGATGTAATTTAATTACGGCATTATATTTACCGGTTTCTTTCACTTCTTTTTGCACGATAGAGATTTTCTTTCTGTCGATTTCGAAGCCTTTTTTGTTAATTGCGTCTGCTAATTGGATGTTTGTAACCGAACCGAAAATTTTACCTTTCGAGCTGGTTTTTGCACCCACTTTAATTTCCTTATTCGCTAATTGGTCTGCAATAGCTTGCGCTTCGTCTCGAAGTTTTGCTTCTTTATGTGCACGTTGCTTCAAATTTTCTTCACGCACTTTTTTTGCAGATTTGTCGGCAACAATTGCCATTCCTTGCGGGATTAAATAATTAACGGCATAGCCGCGTTTCACATTTACAATGTCATCTTTAAATCCCAAGTTGTTTATATCTTCTTTTAATATAATTTCCATTTCAAAACAATTTTTTAATTGTACAATTTATTTCATCAAATCCGTAACATAAGGCAAAATTGCAAGATGTCTTGCTCTTTTTACCGCTTTAGAAACTTTTCGTTGGTATTTTAAAGATGTACCCGTTAAACGTCTGGGTAATATTTTTCCTTGTTCATTTAAAAATTGTTTCAAAAAATTGGCATCTTTATAATCAACATACTTAATATTATGTTTTTTGAAACGACAATATTTGTCTTTTTTAGTATCAACCGCTACCGGTGCTAAATATCTTACATTTTTATCAGCCATTTTTTCCTCCTTATTAATTAATTAGCATTTTCTTTTTTCATTTTTTTCTTTTTCTCCGAATATTCAATCGCATATTTATCCATTTTAAATGTTAAAAAACGAATAATTTTTTCATCACGCCTGAACTCGGTTTCTAACTTATCAATAAGCGCACCTTCGGCTTTAAACTCTATAAGATTATAAAATCCTGTTGTTTTGTGTTTTATGGGGTAAGCGAGCTTTCTTAAGCCCCAATCTTCTTCTACGGTGATTTTTGCGCCACCGTCTGTAAGAATTTTTTTGAATTTGTTTACCGTTTCCTTTACCTGCTCTTCAGATAAAACGGGAGTAACAATGAAAACGGTTTCATACTGGTTCATCATAATTATTTTGTTTTATTAAATATTAATTCAGTAAAAAATTGGTCGCAAAAGTAAGCATTCTTTTTTAAATAACAAATTTTCAACGAAATGATTTTTGCAATAGCTACTTTCTGTTGATTAAAGTATTAAACGCTTTGGGTAACTTTTTCTCTTCATCTTTATTTATACATAAAAAGAGAATCCCGTCTTCTAATTTTTCAGGATTATCTTCCCGGATTAGTACTATGCGCCTATGACTATTTTTTAATGCTTCATACAGCGATTTATAATCTATTTTCTTACATCTTTTAATGTTAATAAAAGACAAATTTTGCATTTTATACATGTTTTCGGGGAAAGTTTCCACAGGAGTATTGTTAAGTATAAGTCGCTCTAATTTAGAATTTTTTAAAATTTCTTCCGTAATAGCTTCTATTTTGGTAGCACCCAAATTTAAAACTTTTAATGCTTTTAAATTTTGAAGTCCTTTAGGTATTGCACTAATATCAGAGCCGTAAAGCTCAAGCACCTCTAAACTGTTATTTTCGCTTATTTGATTTAACAATGTACTTTTAATTCTATCCAGTCCAAGTTTTTTCAAATTTGGTAAGGTCCACAATTCCGGAGGAACACTGTTTAATTTTAAGCGATTAAGATTTAATACTTCTAATTTGCGAAGTCCTGATATTTTATGCGATATCTCGCTAATCGGGTTGCCGTCAAGGTTTAAAGACACTAAGTTTGAAAGTTTTGCTATATCGTCCGGGATGTTTTGTATTTTGTTATAGCTTAAATTCAAGTACTTAATATTAGTCAAATTAAATACGTCTTCAGGAATTGAAGTATAGCCATTTTTTCTTCCATACAAATAGGTGTCCGATTTAATTTGCGATATACCTTCTTGTATAATCTTTTTTGATTTTGTAAATACTACGTATAATGAGGGAACATCTTTATTCTCTAAAATAGACTCTGCTTTAAAGTCGTGGTATTTAGTCTGTGTTTTAAATCCGTAATATATTGGTTTATCAACATTTTTCAATGATTTGTAAAGAGACTGCATATTCAGTGAGCCTTGGGCGGTGAAATTCAAGTGTTCAAGATTTGGCATTTTACTAAAGTCCGTTGATATAGTCGTGAAGTTACCCGGTTTACGGTTTCTAAATTCTAACACCTTTAAAGCTTTGAGCTTTTCCATTTTTGCAGACAATTCCTTTGCCTGATAATCAGAAAAATATAATATTTCCAGATTTTTTAAATTATAAAAATCATCGGGGATTTCTGTAACAGTTCCGCCATAGTATAACTTTTTAAGATTTTCTATCTTGCCTATATTTTCAGGCATTTTACCTTTTAAATTAAGTATGTTTAAAACAGTAAGTTTTTTTAGTTTGCCGATACTTGACGGCACTCTTTTGGGCTTAGACATTGTTAAATAAGTCAATGCTGATAAATTGCCTATATTTTCAGGAACATTTGTCATGTTTGTTTTTATGTGCAAAATATCCTTATCTTTTTGCTTTGACTTTGACTTGCTTATTACAACTGGACGATTATAATTGGATAAACCTTGACACATTGCGGTGAAATCAAAAGTTTCTATATTTTTATTTAAGTCTATAAGTTTTAAATTCGGAATTTGCCCTATTTCTTTAGGCAAGGATTTTACATTTGTAGAACTCAAATCAAGTTTTGTTAAATTTTTTAATTTTCCGGTACTTGCGGGAAGTTCTTCAACCGGGTTATTATGCAAATCTAACACTTCTAATTTCTTCAATTTGCCTATACCGGACGGAATATCCTTTATAGCATTACCCCATAATATAAGCTCCCTTAAATTTTTAAGCTTACAAATAAATTTTGGAAACTTTGAAATACCATTTTTCGATAGGCTTAAATATTCTAAGGATTTAAGACGCTTTAATTTTGAGGGAATAGCATCTAAAGTATCTGTCTTAACTGCTAAATGTTTAAGCTTTTTTAGCTTTGCCAAACTTTTTGGAAGTGTATGGAATTTACCGTCAAGATAAAGAAATTCCAGATTTGGTAAATTGCTGACAAATTCGGGTACGGTTTTAATATCGCATGAGATACGCAGATATTTCAAATTAGTAAGTTTGCCGATGCTTTCCGGAAGTTTATCAATTTTTCCGATATCTATGCTTAAGAAAACAAGATTGGTCAGTTTTCCTATTTCTTCGGGAATTTCTTTGCTTTTTTTAAGATTTCTGTTTTTTATTTCTAAGTATTTTAATTGCGTTAATTTACAAAGTTCATTAATGTCTCCGTAACCTGAAAATGCAAGTGCTTTCCGGTTTGTCTTATTAAAAGGATACTCATTACCGTCAGTGTCTATCATCATACTGATTTTGCCTTTTTTTACCTTTGCAAAGCCCTCGTGCCCCCAAAGGTCGAAAGGGTCGGCAGTATCGTATTGAAAATCAATTAAAACCTTGCCGTCTTTATCTACAAAACCATATTTCTCGCCGTTGAATGCCTTAAAGTAACTGCCTTTATAAGGGTGTTCGTAATCAACTTTTACTTGTGCCGACACGCCTGTCGAAAAAAATGCACAAATAATTAAAATAACAACATTTTTAAAATTTTTAATTCTGTTCATAATAAATAGATTTTATAAAGCCAAAAATTTGTTTGATAAAAAATAAAATGATTATCTAAGGGCGAACAAAAGTATAACATTTGCAAGAAAAAAAATAATAAATTAATTTTTCTTTTTCATTGATAAAAGAAGAAATGATTCTTGTTTAAGTGCGGACAATTGCATCTGAATAAATAAAAAAAAAATTAACAATTTATTATCACTTATTTTGAAGTAGATGCTGACCGGAATAGATTACTTCGTAAGCACAAAGTAGCATTGAAGATAATAATTTTATTGAGCTGATCTTTGTAATTTGTTGCTGTATAGTGTCTTAATATTTTTAAGGAAAATGCAACTTTTGCATCTGCGACCGTAAAGTTCGCTTCTTGGTTTTACTGTTGAAAAAATCTCGAAATACGGGTTAAATTTTAATCATATTTTTTTACTTCTTTGTATTTTAATTTATTTCTTTGTACTTAATTTTATAATAAATTCAAAAACATATAAAATGGCTGAATTAGATTTAAGCATTTACGGAATAACAAACGTTAAAGAGATTTTTTACAATTTATCTTATGACGAGTTGTATAAACATGAAACAAACCCTGAATTAGAGGGTTATGAGAAAGGGCATTTAACAAATTTGGGTGCGGTTTCTGTCGATACAGGTATTTTCACCGGACGTTCTCCCAAAGACAAATACATTGTGAAAGAAGAAACTTCCGAAAAAAATATTTGGTGGCGAAACGAACACCGCCCGGCTTCGGATAATAAACCGATTAGCAAAGCTGTTTGGGACGACTTAAAAGCAACAAGTGTTAAACAACTTTCAGGCAAATCTTTGTATGTACAAGACGGTTTTGCCGGAGCGAATAAAGATACCCGCATTGCCATAAGGGTTATTACCGAAGTGGCATGGATGGCACATTTTGTGAAAAATATGTTTATCAGGCCCACCGAAGAAGAAAAAAACTTCAAGCCCGATTATGTTATGATAAACGCCGCAAAAACAAACAATAAAAAATGGAAAGAACACGGCTTAAACAGTGAAGTGTATGCTGCATTTAATTTAAAAGAAAAAATGGCTTGCGTAGGCGGAACATGGTACGGCGGCGAAATTAAAAAAGGCTTCTTTTCCGTTATGAACTACTTACTGCCATTAAAAGGTATTGCAGCTATGCACTGTTCTGCAAATGTAGGCAAAGACGGCAACACTGCCATATTCTTCGGCTTATCCGGAACCGGAAAAACAACCTTGTCGGCCGACCCGAATAGAGCCTTAATCGGTGATGACGAACACGGCTGGGATGATGAAGGCATTTTCAATTTTGAAGGCGGTTGCTATGCAAAAACCATTGACCTTGACCCCAAAAAAGAACCGGCTATTTACGGTGCCATAAAACGAAATGCTTTATTGGAGAATGTGGTGGTGAAAGAAGACGGCAGCATTGATTTTGCCGATACCTCAAAAACACAAAATACTCGAGTATCGTATCCGATTTATCATATTGAAAACATTGTTAAACCGGTTTCCAAAGCCGGACATGCAAAAAAAGTTATATTCCTTACGGCAGATGCTTTCGGAGTATTACCGCCTGTTTCAAAACTCACACACGACCAAACAAAATATCATTTTATAAGCGGTTATACAGCAAAAGTTGCAGGAACTGAACGCGGCATAAAAGAGCCTCGTCCTTCTTTCTCGGCATGTTTTGGTGCTGCCTTTTTATTGCTCGACCCGGCAAAATATGCGGAAGAATTAATCCGAAAAATGGACAAGCATGGTGCAACTGCCTATTTGGTTAATACCGGCTGGATTGGTGGCGCTTACGGTACGGGTAAACGGATTGATTTGCCCTCTACACGAAATATAATCAATGCTATTCTTGACGGCTCTTTGGATAATACCGAATTTGATATACTTCCTATTTTTAATCTGAAAATCCCGAAAGCAGTCAAAGATGTGGACAGCAAATTGTTAAACCCGAGAAATCTTTGGGCTAATCCTTCTGATTGGGACAAAGCAGCAAAAGATTTGGCAGAAAGATTTATTAACAATTTTAAATTCTTTACCGATAATAAAGAAGTGGAAAAATTGGTTGCAGCCGGACCGCAGTTGTAACAAGTAATAAAAAAACATTTTTAACCCGAGCCGTTTATTTCCCGGTTCGGGTTTTTGTTGGTTTATATCGTATGAAAAGTTGGACGCTTTATGAGAATTAAAAAAATATTTATACAAAAATAAATACTTTTATTTCCTTTGTAGTAAAATTGAAATTAGCATGCCCCAAAAAAGAACTAATAAAAAATCACAAGTAATTGAGGACCTCTTAAAAATTTGTAAGAAGAATAATAATTTTACATTTCATAATGATTTAGTAAAAGAATTATGCAAAAAAAATGGATTTGGGAACCCTTTCGATGTAACAAAGTTAGATAATAAAGGTAAGTTACCGGAAATTTTACAGAAAAAAGATTATGCAATAGTTCATTTAGGTAGCGGCTATCATTGTTTTGTAAAAGGAATTGATAAATTTTATCATAACTTTGAACCGATACAAAAAACTATTGACTGGAAATATAAAAAATCATTACTGAATCAATATAATTCAAGCGAAAGTAATATTTTATCAGTAGCCAATAATCAAAGAATCTTGCATCACTTTCTTTTTGGCAAAGACACTGAATTGGATGATATCGATATATCAAAACGACCAAAAACATATTTTCCGCATCGAACGAAAACGTCTTTTGAATATAATTATGGTAAGAATACAAAACTTGAAATGAAAAATATTCAAATTGAAGTTGATTTAACCATTGAATTTCAAGGAACAATTGGAGTATTTGAAGGAAAAAACGGAAAACCTGATAGTTTTAGCATCTACCAAATTTATCATCCGTTTTTATATTACCACAATGCCAATAAACAAGAAGAGTTAAAAGGTAAAATTAAAAATATTTACTGCGTATATGTTGTTCGTGAAAAAAATGACCAATATGACATAATTAAATTATGGGCATATACCTTTGAAGACCCAATTGATATTACTTCGATAAAATTTATCAAGTCTTGTTCTTATAAATTGATAAATGAATTAAAATGAAAGCACTAGAAGAATATAGGAATAAAATCTTTAATAAAGATGTAATAGAAGTACTTCGTGAATTGCCGGATGATAGTTTAGATATGATATATGGCGATCCGGATTATAATGTAGGTATAAATTATGCGGGCAAGAACTATACAAAAAAATGGAACGACTATATTAATTGGTATATTGAACTTACAAAAGAATGTTATCGAGTATTGAAACCCACAGGTAGTTTATTTATGATGAATTATCCCAAACAAAACGCTCATTTACGAGTAAAATATTTAGATAATGTTGCTTTTGATGTCCAAGATTATGTTTGGATTTATAACACTAACGTAGGACATAGTAAACGTCGTTTTACAACTGCTCATCGTAGTATTTTGCATGTAACAAAAAGTAAAAAAAATCATTTTTATAAAGAAAACGTAGCAGTGCCGTATCAAAATCCAACGGATAAACGCATTCAGCAAAGAATAGCAGCAGGACATACCGGTCGTATGCCTTACAGTTGGTTTTATTACGATTTGGTCAAAAATGTAAGCAAAGATAAGACCTTTCACTCTTGTCAAATCCCTTTACCCTTAGTTAAGATGCTTATAAAGTCTTGTACGCAAGAAAATGATGACTGTTTTATTCTTTTTGGTGGCAGTGGAAGTGAATTAATTTTATGCCAACAACTTAAACGTAATTTTATAAGTTGTGAATTGCACCCGGAATATTATCAGATGATAAAAGACCGATTAAAAAACAATGGAAAAATAAAAGACACATATCGATTGGATTTTATTCAGCAAAAAAATAAAAAAGAAAGGCAAAAGGTCTTAAATTTTAGTGAAACAACAGAAGACACCGGCAAAAAACAAAATGTTTAGACGGGGATACAACTAACTTTGTTCGTTTAAAAATAATCCGGTAAACATAAAAACTTACAAGTTAATTTCTCCTTCAAAAACAAATTCAGCCGGACCGGTCAGCCACACATTATGAAAGGAATCGTCTTGCTTTACAAAATGAACGGTTAAAATTCCGCCTCTCGTTTTTACGCTTATTTCTTGCGAAGAATTATTCAAATGAGCAAAAAGTAATGCCGCTGCAACCGAGCCGGTGCCGCAAGCCAAGGTTTCATTTTCTACACCGCGTTCATAGGTTCTTATTCGGATTGTTTGCGTATCTTCAAATTGTACAAAATTTACGTTTACGCCCTCTTTTTTATAGCGGTCGGAATATCTTATTTTTTGTCCTTCACGAAATACTTCAATATTTTCAATATCATCGCTAATTTCTAAATGATGCGGTGCTCCGGTATTGCAAAAATATGCCTTATCATTTACAGGCACGATTTTACCCGGTTCGGTCATTTTAAGTTTAACCGTATTATTTTCATCGATATATGCCTCATGCAAGCCGTCCGAAGCAAGGAATTTTGCATAATCGGTAATAACACCCGCCTTTTTTGCAAATGCCACCAAGCATCTTCCGCCGTTTCCGCACATTGTTCCGCCGCTGCCGTCGGCATTGAAATAAGCCATTTCAAAATCTGCAACAGTCGATTTTTCCAATATCATTACTCCGTCGGCTCCGATGCCGAAATTTCTGTTACACAAAAATTCAATTTGTTTTGCCGATAAGTTCGGTATTTGCTTGTCTCGATTATCAAAAATGATAAAATCGTTTCCTGCTCCATTATATTTATAAAACTTCATAAATCATTATTTTGTAAGTGCCTGCAAAATAAGTATTTTTACCTAAGCAGAAAAAATTTTGCTTTTAAATATGTAACATTTAAAATATTTTTCCGTTTCAATATATGTCATTTTGTCAATATTTTTTTCAGAAAATTTACTTGGTCTGACATTTGACACATTATATATAATGTTTTTAGCACACAAATTATAAAATCAAAAATTTAATAAGAATGGAAAAAATGAAAAATAGCTCCAAGTTGAGCATCAAAAAAATCTCAGGACTTTTATTAATTGCATTTATCGGAGGGCTAAGTGCACTTGGCATCAACAGTTTGTTTCAAGCGGAACAAGCAACTGAAATGCCGGAAACACAAGCAGCTCATATTTATGCAACCGGTAATTTTCCCGCGACAGCAACAGTTATTCCGGATTTTTCAACGGCAGCCGAAAAAACGGTTAATGCTGTTGTTCACGTAGAAACCACATACGGAGCACAACAAATGCAACCCTCCATACAAGATTTCTTTTTCGGTAATCCTTTTGGCGACCAATTCGGACACAGAATGCCGCCCAAAGCCTCCGGTTCAGGCGTAATTATGTCTGAGGACGGTTATGTCATAACCAACAATCATGTGGTAGAAGATGCAAAGGATATTCAAATCATTTTAAATGATAACAGAAAATACACGGCAAAATTAATCGGACGAGACCCGGCGACCGACATTGCCTTATTAAAAATAGACGAAAAAAACTTGCCGACCATCCCTTATGGCAACTCTGATAATTTGAAAATAGGCGAATGGGTATTGGCAGTGGGTAACCCTTTTAATCTGACTTCAACGGTTACTGCCGGAATTGTCAGTGCCAAAGCAAGAAACATCAATTTGTTGCGCCAAAAACAAGATTTTGCCATAGAGTCTTTTATTCAAACCGATGCTGCCGTAAATCCGGGCAACAGTGGTGGTGCTTTGGTAAATACAAACGGTGAGCTTGTGGGCATAAACACGGCAATAGCCTCACAAACCGGCTCTTACTCCGGATATTCATTTGCCGTACCGGTTTCCATTGTGAAAAAAGTGGTGTCCGATTTAAAAGAATACGGTACAGTTCAAAGAGCTTTGCTCGGCATAAACATAAAAGATGTTGATGCCAAACTTGCCGAAGAATTAGACCTTGACAAGCCGGAAGGAATTTATGTGGTAAACGTAAATGAATCAAGTGCGGCCGAAGAAGCCGGCATCAAAGAAAAAGATGTTATTATAAAAATTAACAATACGCCGGTTGAAACTGTATCAAAACTACAAGAACAAATCAGCCGATACAGCCCGGGCGATAAAGTTACCGTTTGGGTAAACAGGGATAATAAAGTCAAGAAATTTCTTGTTGAATTGAAAAACAGTTTAGGGACTACCGAAGTTGTAAACAAAGATATTATTCAAATACTAGGTGCCGGTTTTTCAAGCATTTCCGAGAAAGAAAAAGATGAATTAAAGATTAAAAACGGAGTTCGCGTATCCGATTTGCAACCGGGTAAATTAATGAAAGCCGGTGTAAAAGAAGGCTTCATCATTACGCATATAAACCGAAAAAGCGTTGACAGCCCCAAAGATATTCAGAAAATGCTGAAAGATTTGCATGGCGGCGTGTATTTGCAAGGTGTATATCCGAACGGTGAAATAGCTTACTATGCTTTTGGTTTAGAATAAAAAAACGATTAAAAACTGCCCGTTTTTCGGGCAGTTTTTAATTTTAGTTAAATCAACGACTTGTGAATTAAGTTATAGGAAATTATGAGCGAAAAGAAAAATTATTATGCCCCCATGCACACGGCAGAACATATCTTAAACCGAACAATGGTGAATATGTTTGCTTGTGAGCGTTCTGAGAATTGCCATATTGAACGCAAAAAATCAAGATGTGATTTCAAACTCGACAAAGCACCTTCCGAAGCGCAAATTGATTTGCTCAAACAAAACATCAAAACTGTTATTGAGCAACATTGCGATGTTAATGAAAAAATATTAACTTATGAAGAAGCTGCCAAAACATTTAATTTAAAACGAATTAATAAAGACGAAAATCCGACCGTTCGTATAATCAGTATCGGCAATTATGACGATTGTCCGTGTATCGGTGAGCATGTAAGCAACACAAAAGAAATTTTAAATTTCAGAATAACGACAACAAGTTACGACGAAGAAACAAAAATTTTCAGGGTACGCTTTAAAGTGTAAATGATTCTATTTAATTAGACTTATAAGTTGTTGATGCGCTACGACTTAATGTTTTCAAAAAATCAATCTTCCTGCACCCTCTTCTCCAAGAGGAAATTTGCTATTGCGCTTTTTGCTAAATTTTGCGTCCTTTGCGGTTAAGAATTACCTCCGGCAAGCATTTTTTAATAAGGTAATAAAGTAAGGTTGTCTTTTAGTCATTTTTTCTACTAAGGTTTGAACCGAAAATAAGGTTTCTAACAATTTTCATCTCAATTTTCTTCCAACTTCCGGCTTCCAACTTAATTAGCGTGAGAGCTGTGCCATTCAAAAAAGTTAGATACTTGGTTTTCTTTTTCAAAAGCCTCGAAATGCGGGTTAAGCCTGCTTATTTCAACGGTCTTTTTTTAATCATTCCGCCTTTAGCATCTTTAATAGAATGCATCACGACAAAAGCATCTTTGTCAATTTTATCAATTTCTGTTTGCAGTCTTGCCAATTCCAAGCGTGTTACCAAAGTATAAATAATATCAACGGGTTTTAAAGTCTCTCCTTTTTTTGCATACCCTTTTTTCCCGTTGTATAAAGTGCAGGCTCTGCCCATATTTTGAATAATAGCCAGTCTTATATCTTCATTTTTATCTGATATAATAGTAACGCCAACATACTCTTCTATTCCTGTGATTACAAAATCAACTGTTTTTGATGCAGCTAAATAAGTTAAAATAGCATATAAAGCAATTTCAATCGAAAAAACATAAGCGGCAACCGAAAAAATGATAATATTAAAAATCAAAATAATATCACCAATGGTCATCGCCGTTTTGCGACTTACGGAAACGGCCAGAACTTCCGTACCGTCAATAACGGCACCGCCCCGCACCGCCAAGCCTATACCTAAACCCAGAAAAAAACCGCCGAAAACCGAAATCAGCAGTTTGTCCGTTGTAACGGAAGGGTAAGGGATGAAATACAAGGCTACGGCAAGCAGAATAATAGCCGTAATACTTTTTAGTGCAAATTGCCTGCTTATGGTGGAAAAAGCCAAAATCAAAAACGGAATATTCAGCAAAACAACCAAAACCGACAAAGGCAGTTTTGTCAGTTCGGCAGTAATAAGCGATATTCCCATAACCCCGCCGTCCAAAAAAGAATTAGGCAACAAGAAGCCTTTTAAACCAAAACTTGCCGATAATACACCCAGAATAATAAGAAAACCATCATGAATGATGTGTTTAATTTCAACTTTTATATTTTTTATCTCTTTTTCAAACTGATTTAAAGACGCTTTTTGGGATTTTTTTTTCAGTTTATACTTTGCTGCTTCAACTGCTATATATTGAAAAATGGATTTCATTGAAAAATTTGTTTTTATTATTTGAAGAAAATGTAAGTAAAAAAATAGAATTTAGCGGATTTTCAATTAATACATCAACCGCCTTAAAACCTTATTTCAAAGTTTATTTCATATATATTATTATCATCTGCTTCCGATATGTTGTATTCATAATCGGCAATGACGCGCAAATATTTGTTAATTTTATAGGTAATGCCTCCGATGTATCTTTGAATATCGATAAACCTCTTATTATCAACATCAAAAATATCGTATCGACACCAAAATGACAAAGGGATTTTTGTCGGTTGATATTCTCCGAAAAAACTAAACCCTTGATTTTTTAAGGAAACTGCCGGATTATCTTGCTTTACATATTTGGCTTTAAAATCGCCGATGCCTTTATGAGCTTGCGCAATTAAAGTCATTTTTTCGCCGGAAAAAGTAAGAAAGCCGATAAGTTGTTTAAAATCCGGATTTAGTGCCGAATTTGCCTTTCCGTAAACAAAGCTTGTGCTTAGCTGTAATTGCGGCAACTTTTCGGCAAAGGGACGAAATGACAAGCGCCCTTCAAGCACTTTGTTTTTATTTTTCTCAATTCCCGAATATCCGGCGCCGTTGTATATGCCCAGAGCATAACTCATGTATTTTCCCGGCATTGCTTTGTTGGTCTTTTTCAAAAAATCGGCATCCATTTTAGGTCCGATATTACCCCCGATTAATATGCCGAAATCTGCCGAGTTAAATATTTTGTTGCGTTCTATAAACATATTGTCTTGCACCCGGTATGTATTGATTTTTTGTTCATAATCCAACCATGGGGTATGCACCATTCCTATTTCCATAAAATTACCGGTAAACAGTTTGCTTTTGCTCTTGGGGCTTACTTTCAAATAGAGGTATTTTAATCGCGTCTCAACATTTCCGGCATCGTCGCCTTCCGTGTCCACGGTTAAATCCATTGTGTAACGCACGGAAAAAACATCGTTTAACTTCTTTTTTAGAGTAAAATAGCTTCGTTTCAACAAAAAACGGTTTTCTTCCACCCGTTCTTCCGGTGTATCTTCGTCTGCATGAATTTGTTCTATTCCGTTTCTGTAAGCAATATACCATTCTCCGGACATCTCAACAATATTGCCTATTTTAATACCTTTGTCGGTTTCATTTTTTTGCGCATGAGCATACATAAGGCTCATAATAAAAATCGTGATGATTAAAAGATAATTTTTCAATTTGCTTGTTTTTTAGAGTGATGTAAATAAAATACAATTATATTTCAGGGGCTAAATTATAAAAAAATGATTTGTATAAACAAAATTGTTATTTGTATCTATTTTTTTGATACAGCCGACCTTGCAGGGTATTTTGTTCTTTAAAGGTCTTAATTATTTTTGCTTGTATCTCAAAGTTTTTCAATCCGCCCCATTTGGGAGCAATCAATAAATCGGCAGGCGACTCGCTGATAAAACGTTCAATAATAATACTCGGCGACAGTCGTTCGACAAATTGCACGACAAATTTAATATACTCATCCACCGAAAACAGCTTAAACCGCTCCGGACTTTCGGCATATTGCTTAGCCATAAGCGTTCCTTTTATAATTTGCAGCTGGTGCAACTTTAAGGTTTCAAAAGGCAAAGCCGAAAGAACAGCGGCATGTGCCAAATTATCTGCACGACTGTCGCCCGGCAAGCCCATGACGTAATGCACCCCGACATGTATGTTCCTGCCGGCAGACAGCTCCAATGCTTTTACACTTTCGGCAAAAGTATGACCGCGATTTATTGCCTCTAAGGTTTTGTCATTGCAAGTTTCTATGCCGTATTCCAATACAATATAGTAGTTCTCCGCCAAATATTGCAAATAATCCAATATCTCCGCATTGATGCAATCCGGGCGGGTAGCTATGACCAAGCCGACCACCCCGGGCACTGAAAGTGCTTCCGAGTAATATTGTTTTAAAGTATTCAAATCGGCATAAGTGTTGGAATATGCCTGAAAATAGGCTAAATATTTTTGGCTTTTGTATTTTTTTGCAAAAAAAGCTATTCCCTCCTCAATTTGTTTGCTTATCGTTTTTTTGGGGGTGCAGTAAAAAGGATTAAAGGTGTTGTTATTACAATAAGAACAACCGCCCCGCCCTTTATTTCCGTCTCTGTTTGGGCAAGTAAACCCGGCATCAACCGCTATTTTTTGAACACGTTCCTTAAACTGATTTTTAAAATAGCTCGAAAAATCATTATACGGACTGTCATGTTCCCAAAACTTTTTTTCCATTTTTAAGGCTTAAAACAATTTGTAATGCGGTATAAAGCAGTTTTAATTTGGCTTGTAAAAATAAACCGGCATCTTGCCGCCAATTATTTACTCAATATTTTTTCTATTTCTTTTTGATAATCATCATTTTCAGTTATTCCGTTATGAGCTTGACCTTTTAAAATTCTCAGCTGAATTTTATTTGCCAACTCATTTTTTAATTTTTTCGATGAATTATAATGAATAACCCGGTCTTTATCTCCATGAAAGACATAAATTGGGCATTGGCACTGTTTTAAAAATTCATTCGTAGTCAATTTGTATTTTAAAATAAATGTCGGGAAATGATACTCGTTTTTAAGCAAGTCTTCAAAACTGAAATATGGTGCCTGTAAAATTAATTGTTTCGGATTATTTTTCGATGCAAGTTTAGCCGCTAAGCCGGTACCTATTGAATATCCCAATATTATTATATCTTGTTCATTATATAAGTTTTTTACTTTATTGTAAGCTATTTGATTATCCGCAAATAATTGCTCTTCACTCTTTATGCGTCCTTCGCTTTTTCCAAAACCTCTGTAATCTAATATAAAAACATCATAATTCAAGTCGGTGTAACATTGGGCAACATGTCCCCAAGATGCCAAAGAACCGGCATTTCCATGTAAATAAAAAATCACACCTTTGGTGCTGTCGGCTTTAAACAACAAAGCATCCAATAATTTACCGTCTGCTGTTTCGATTTTAAGTTCTTCAAAATTTCGGTCAAAATTAAATTCATAATTCTTTTCTAATTTCTCCGGATAAAATATAAACTTTTCTTGAAAAAAATACAGTCCCGCAAGCAATATTAGAGCTAATATAATTAATATGCCTATGATGCTTATTAAAATTTTAAATACCCGAGTATTCATGTTTTTGATTTTTAACTACCTTTTTTTAAAAGAATTATACCTTAACCCGTATTATTCATCAAGTCTTCGTAGTGAGGGATGCATATACAATAAAATAAGTGATAAGGTGATTGAGGCATATCCTTTGATATGGTGAATGAGGCTTATCAAACAAAGTGTCTTATTTTGAAGTAGATGCTCAATTCCCCTAAGCCCGCCTCTAAGGTATTTATTAATTTATTAACAATCAAAGAATAAGGCACAAAGTCTTATTTTTCTTTAATAAGGTATAAATAAGTCGGGAAATGGTCGCTGTATCCGTTTTGAAATAAGTCAAAAGCAAAGGTTCGTTTGGGATACCCTTTATATTTTCCCTCTTGTTGTATCATAAACTTCTTTCTTGTAATGCCTGCTTTCCAAAAAGTGTAGCTGCTTTTATCCTTAGCAAGCAATGATTGTGAAATAATCAGTTGGTCAAAGAAGCTCCAAGCATCTCGGTATGCGGTAGTGCCTACCCCGTTTTTATACACTTTATAAAAAGGATTGTACAACTCTTGTTTTTTTAATTTTTTTATATTTCCTTTTGCCATAAGATGTTTTTCTACACTTGCGTTATCCGGATTATCGTTGAGGTCGCCCATGACGATAATTTTGGCATTTTGGTTCAAATTAAAAATCGAATCGCATAAATGCCGTGTCAGATCGCCTGCGGCATTTCTTTTGGGCGCACTTCTTTTTTCGCCGCCGCTTCGGGAAGGCCAGTGATTTACAATAATGTGTATGGTGTCGTTTTCGTCAAAAACTCCGCTGACAACCATTTGCCCGCGTGTATTGTCGTTTTTGTCAAAATCAAAAATTAACTTATGATAAGATGTGCGGGTAATTTTGAATGAATTTTTTTTGTAGATTAAGCCTACATCGATACCGCGTTCATCGGGAGAATCATAATGAACAATGGCATAATTCAAATCTTTCAGCAGGGGTTCTTTGAGCAAATCTTCAACAACCTGCCTGTTTTCAATTTCAGAAATCCCTAAAATATCCGGTCCGCCTTTCACTTTTTCGTCGCCGATGATTGAAATGACTTCTGCCATGCTGCGGAGTTTTTTATGATAGCGTTCGCTTGTCCATGCTTTTTTTCCGTCCGGAAGAAATTCATAGTCGTGGGTATCCGGCGAATCTATGGTGTCAAAAAGGTTTTCGAGATTATAAAAACCGATACATTTTATTTTGTATTGTTTCTTTTGGGCTTCGGAAATTTGCACGCTAAATGCAAAAAACAAACTTAAAAAAATGATTCTGTAATTTAAAATTTTGCTAAACATTATTGAAAAACTTAAAGTTATTTAAAATTAATTCTATATTTGCTATACTTTTTCTAATTAGGTTTTTCAAAATTAGAATAAAATTTAATTAAAAGTAATAAATTATGAGAAAATTAATTGTAATGTTTTCCTTATTGTTTTTTGCCGCAACGATGTTGTTCGGGCAAGGACGTATTACGGGAATACTTAAAGACAAGGTATCGGACGATGCTTTGCCGGGTGCTTTTGTAAGTTTAAAAGGGACAAGTTTCACGACAAATACCGATAAAAACGGCGCATTTGTTTTGCAGGGAGTGCCGCAAGGGAAGTATGTTCTTGCCGTAAGCTATGAAGGATATTTATCTTATAATAAAGATGTGGCGCTGAGTTCCGATGTCTTGGAGTTGGGCGTAATCTTTTTGGAGAAAGATAAAAATGATGTTTCGCAAGATGTTATTGTCGAATTATCCGAAAATGATATTTTGAATAATGATGAGGGCTTGCAAACGAATGTATCCGGAGTTTTGCACGGTTCAAAAGATGTATTCTTAAATACGGCGGGCTATACTTTCGGTCCGATGCGTTTTAGAGTGCGAGGCTATGATAATAAATATTCCGGATTGTATATGAACGGTATTCAAACCAACGATATGGAATCGGGGCGTGCCGTTTGGGCATACTGGGGCGGATTGAATGATGCCGTCAGAAATAAAGAGACCTACAAAGGAATTGCCGAATCCGATTTTGCTTTTGGCGGAATTGGCGGTATCACCGGCATTGATACCAGAGCATCGAAAATACGTGTAGGCACAAAATTGACCTATTCTTTTACCAACCGAAGTTACAAACACAGAGCCATGTTCATTCATTCAACGGGTATGATGAAAAACGGTTGGGCTTTGGCCGTTTCCGGTTCTCGAAGGTTTGCAGCCGAAGGCTATACCGAAGGCACTTTTTATGATGCTTATGCCTATTTTGTTTCCGGAGAAAAGAAAATCAACGATAAGCACAGCCTTGGTTTGGTATTTTTCGGTGCACCCTCGAAGCGAGGCGGCAGAAGTGCCACAACACAAGAAGTGTATGATTTAACAAGCACCCGATACAACCCCAACTGGGGATGGCAAGATGGCGAAAAAAGAAATGCAAGAGTAACGGACGGGCATACACCGATGGCAATTTTTACGCATTACTGGAATATCGATAAAAGTTCAAATTTGAAAACTTCGCTTGCCTATGCGCGCGGAAAATATAATAAAAGCTCTTTAAATTGGTATAATGCTGCCGACCCGAGACCGGATTATTATCGCTATTTACCGTCATACATGACAGACCCCGCAGCAGCACTTCTTCGCACCAATGAATTTAAAAAGGGTTTGAGACAGCTGGACTGGGACGCAATGTATCAAACCAATTATACCAATATAGACACGGTGTTTAATGCTGACGGAGTTTCCGGAAATACTTTAATAGGAAAACGTTCCGAGTATATTATTGAAAACCGAAGAAATGAAAACAATCAATGGTGGTTGAATACGGTTTACAATAAAATTTTCGGAGAGCATTTGAGCCTCAGTGCCGGTTTGCAGTATAGAAACTATAAAGGAAGACATTATAATACCTTAGAAGATTTACTCGGCGGCGATTTTGTGGTGGATATTGATAAATATGCCGAACGAGACCTTGCCGGTGAAGGTGTTGCCGATAATGACATCAGGCACCCTAATCGCATTGTGAATGAAATTGGACAAGTACTTGGCAATGATTATTATGCCCATGTTAATTATTCGCAGTTATGGGCAAATGCCGGCTACAGTATCGGTAAATTTGATGCTTATTTGGGGCTGGAAGCTTCCAGTTCAATTTTTTGGCGAAACGGAAATATGCAAAACGGAAAATTTCCCGATAATTCTCTCGGCGATTCGGAAAAGTTCTCATTTTTTAACTATGGAGCAAAACTCGGTACGACTTATAAAATTACCGGAAAACATTTTTTACATATTGATGCTTTTTATGGCACAAAAGCCCCCTATTTCAGAAATGCTTTTGTTTCGCCGAGAACCCGAAATCAAGCCGTTGAAGGTTTGGAAAGTGAGCAAATTATGTCTGTTCAAGGAGGGTATATCCTACAATCAAGCAACTTAAAAGCAACCGTTGATTTGTATTACACTCAATTTAAAAATCAAGCAGAAGTCCGAAGTTTTTATTTTGACGGGTACAAAAACTTTGTCAATTTTGTAATGACCGGCATCGACAAAACACATCAAGGAATTGAATTTGGTGCCGAATATACCATTCTTGCCGGATTGTCTGTGTACGGAGTTGGAAACTTAGGCTATTACCGTTGGACTTCCAGACCGAGTTTTAGTGTATATGTAGATAACAGTGCCGAGGCTTATGTTGAAAAAGAAACAGCATATACCAAAGGCTTTCTCGTCAGCGGAACACCGCAAACAGCTTTTTCTGCCGGCATTAAATATTGGGCTCCCAAATATTGGTGGATTGGTCTAAGTGCCAATTATATGGATAATACTTATTTGGCATTCAGTGCTTTAACAAGAACGACCGGTGCGCTTAAATATGCAGACCATTCGACGGAAGCATTTAAGGAATTAATTAATCAAGATAAAATGTCAAGCTATTACACTTTGGATGCTTTTGCGGGAAAATCGTTTCGTTTTAAATACAAATATTATTTAAACATCAGCCTAAACATTACTAATATACTGAATAATAAATCAATTGTAACCGGCGGATATGAACAGGCAAGACTCGATTTGAGTAATTATGATAAGTTTCAACCCAAATTATATTATTTCTCGGGTCTTCAATATTATTTAAACATAAACTTTAGATTTTAACTTTAAAACTCTGATAAAATGAAGCGAAATATAAAAAATATACTGCTCGGATGTACATTACTTATTTTCATGTCATCTTGCGTGAAAGAAAATTTTGACAATACGCCGGAATATGTTACAGAGCTGGAAGCAAATATGAGCATTGCGGATTTAAAGGCAAAATACGCAAACATGCCGGCTATGATAGATACAGACATTGTTATAAAAGGCGTAGTTATCTCAAATGATGAAAATGGGAACTTTTATAAAGAATTGTTTATTCAAGATGAAAGCACCGGTATTGGTATTGAATTAAACAGCAGTCGTTTACATGAAAAATATCCGGTAGGAAAAATGGTCTTTGTGAAATGCAAAGGCTTGGCAATTGGCTTGGATTATGATGTCCCAAAAATTGGTATGACTTTGGGCATTAATGCAATAAACAGGGCATTGATTGAGGATTATTTAGATGTTTCAACAGGCGGAACACCGGCAAATCCTACACTTATTAATTTAGCTGATGCTGTCGGCAATAAATTGGACAGTTTAATCGGTTCTTTTGTGCGTATAGAAAATGTGAAATTTAAGAATCCGGGCAGCATATATGCCCAAGAGGGTTCGGCATACACAACTTTGAAATTATCCGATTCTTTGGGAAAAAAGATTGAACTAAGTACCAGTTCTCATGCCTCTTTTGCAAAGGATACAGTTCCGGACGGAGAAGTAAACATTGATGCGGTATTGAGTAAATTTTCAGGAAAATATCAATTGAGAATTAATTCAAGCAGTGATGTGAAACCGGCAGCCATGCCTTAATTCTAAATAAATATTAACAGATTAAATTTAATGTTATGAATAAACATATCAAAATAATTTCAATTGTAAGTATAAGCTTGATGTTTGTTTTCTCGGCTTGTATCAAATATAAATTTGACGAACCCGAAAAGACGCTTTATCAATCAAACTTACAAGAAACGCATACCATACAAGAACTTAAAGGGCTTTATACAGGCAAATTAACTTTGATTGAAAACGATGTTATCATCAAGGGAACCGTTATTGCGAATGATAAATCAGGAAATTTCTACAAAAATATAATGATACAAGACAGCACAACCGGTTTGCAAATAAGTCTTGATGCCTATGAGTTGCATAATTGGTATCATGAAGGTGATTTGGTGTATGTAAAATGCAAAGGCTTGTATCTGGGCACATCCGGAGGAGAAGTAATACTCGGCTCAAAATATTACGACAAGGTAGGGCGTATTCCTGAACCTTTAATCAACTTATATTTGTTTAAATCCGAAGGGGGCAAGCCTATAAAACCCAAAGCACTAACGTTCCCCGTTAACATTAACTTGGTTAATCAATTGGTGGTATTAAAAGATGTACAGTTTAAGCGATATAATGTAGGCGATACCTACGGAAATGTTGTTTTGAAAGAAGACAAAAATACCTATATTGAAGATTGTTCCGGCAATACAATCATTGTCAGATCAAGCGGCTATGCCGATTTTGCCGGAGATGCCGTTCCCGAAGGCAAAGGCAAAATAACTGCAATATTGACAAAATATAATTCAACGCTGCAACTAAAAATCAGAAATATTAATGAAGTGGTGATGAACGAGCCACGTTGCGGCTCATTTTTCTTAGAAGAGTTTGAAGGCTACGACAACTACGACCCGATTAATCAATTCGGTTGGAGTTCATACGATGTTACGGGAAGTGAACAGCATTGGGCTGTGGGCGAGTACAGCAATAATAAATTTGCCAAAATAACCGGTTGGGACGGCTCTTCTTCTAATTTGAACGAAGATTGGCTTATTTCTCCAAAATTTGATTTTACCGGCTTCTCAGATATTCAATTTTCATTTAAAAATGCTTGTTCTAACCACAACGGTCCTAATATTCAAACGTATGTTTCAACGGATTATAATGGAACAGGAAATCCCAATGATTTTAGTTGGACAGAATTAACCGGACTTAATTTGTCATCCGGATCCTATAATTGGAAAACGGCAAGCAAAAATTTAAACGATTATGCAAATAATGCTTCCGTTTATATCGGTTTCAAATATACCTCAACGGCAAGTTCTTCCAAAACATGGGAAATTGACGATGTGAAAATTGAAGTGGAGTAGCATAAAAGATAGATAATGCGGCTTATGCCTAAATAACGCGCAAAGCTGTTTTGTATAACCTTAGCCCTCAAAGGTTTTGAAAACCTTTGAGGGCTTTTGTTTAATAAACTTCTTGTGCTTGTTTGCTTGGCAAATTGCAAATTCCCTCTTGGAGAAGAGGGTGTAGGGAGATTGATTTTTTAAAAAACATTAAGTCGTAGTAAATTAGTAGTTTACAGGTTTAGTTGGAGGGAATTTCAAGACTTTTTTAGATAGTCGGAAGACCGAAAGTGCTACTAATCGTTGAGGGAAAAGAGCAGTTGGTTTCGTGTTTTGCGGCTCAAAAACTTTTAAAAATTCTTGCTTGCGAAAATCCGGGTGCTTGTATGTCTAAATCCAAAAAATAGCCGAAAGGAGTTTGAGCTGTTTCGTAGTTGACATTTTGCAGCCTTTTTTCCGCCAAGTCAAAAACTTGTTTGGTAAATTCGGGGGATGCTTTGCTTTCGGATAGATGTGCAAAAGAATGTAAGACAATGCAATTTGTATCGTTTTTTCTTGCGCCCCATTTTAAATTTTTTGCCAGATTTTTTCAACTTTCAGCAAGTCTTTTTCGGCATCCTGTGCTTCTACCTGAATAAAGCCTATTACTGCTTTCTCAAAGGTTTTGCTTTCTGTATGAGTTTCGGCATCCTTAAAGCTTTTTACCGTAGGGGTGTATGAAAATTTGTCGGCAAATATCATTAAAAGTTTCATGTATCTATATTTATAATTTTCAAAGGTTACATAGGACGCCCAAATGAATTTTATTACACTTAACCCGAATTATTCACCAAGTAATCTATTACGGTCTGCATCTACTTCAAAATAAGACACTTTGTTTGATAAGCCTCATTCATCATATCAAAGGATATGCCTCAATCACCTTATCACTTATTTTATTGTATATGCAACCCTCACTACGAAGACTTGATGAATAATTCGGGTTAATTTTATTATCGAAAAAGATAATCATTCTGTTTTTCTGTCTTCTTCCGGTTTTGGGCGTTCATGTGTCTATATTTATAATTTTCAAAGGTTAATTCATTCATTGCATCATTTCAATACAGTTCTATAATCATGGCGGATTTTTTCGGGATTGTAATTTTATCAAGCCCTATTTTCGTTCCCGTGATAATATCTTTGCCGTATTTGTAGCCTGTCAATATCTCCGAAAACCTTGTGCAGTCAATGGTTTTGCTTTCTGTGTTGTTGTTGTTTAAAATAATCATGACGGCTTTTTTGTCGGTATATCTGAAATATACATAGGTGTTATTTTCGGGCAAAAAGTGCAATAATTTTCCTTTCAAAAGGCTTGGATTATTTTTTCGCCAATGGGCTAATTTCTTAATGTAATTAAAGGCTTCGTTTTCTTGTTTTGTTCTGCCTTTTTGAGTAAAGGCATTCCTTTTATCATCTTTGAAACCGCCGGGAAAATCCGTGCGAATGTGCCCGTGTCCTTGATGCTCCAAACCGGTTTTTAATATTTCGTCTCCGTAGTATAAAACGGGGATGCCTCTGGCTGTAAGCAAGACACTTATACCCATTTTAAATTTGTTAAGGTCTTTTCCGACATCGGAATAAAATCTGTCTAAATCATGGTTGTCGAGAAAAATCACATTGTTTTCCGGTTTTGTATATAAAAAATCTTGTGCAAATATGTTGTATATGCGCAACAGGCCTTCATTCCAACCCTCTTCTTCATTAAATGCCGCTTTTGTTGCATAATACAGCGGAAAATCCGTGATGCAGTCGAGTTTAGAGTTATACTTTCCTGAAATGGGGCTGTTTCCGGAAAAATATGCCGTATAAGGGACTTTGTGCAGCCATGTTTCGCCGAGCAATGTAAGGTCGGGAAATTCGCAATGAAGTTTTGCCGCCCATTCAGACATAAAATCTTTAAAAGGGTAGGGGTAGGTATCCATTCTGATACCGTCTAAATCGGCATAGGCAACCCACCAAATACTGTTTTGTATCAGGTAGTTTGCAAGATAAGGATTGTTTTGGTTTAAGTCGGGCATCGACGACACAAACCAGCCTTCAACCATTTGCTTTCTATCGCTTTGCGAAGCATGTGGGTCAAGAATGGTACTGCCGCGGTAGCTGGTACGAAAATTTTTGTTCGTATTGACCCAATCATCTGCGGGCAAATTGCTTATCCACCAATGGTTTTCGCTGCAATGATTGAATATGGCATCCATAATTATTTTCATATTACGTTTATGCAATTCGTCCGATAATTTTTTGTAGTCGGCATTTGTACCCATGCGCGCATCGGTTTTGTAGAAATCCGTTGCGGCATAGCCGTGGTATGAATAGTTCGGATTGTTATTTTCAATGGTGGGGTTCAACCAAAGTGCCGTAATGCCTAAATCCTGAATATAATCCAAGTGGTTGATAACGCCTTGTATATCACCGCCGTGTCGTCCGTCCGGATTGTTTCTGTTTGCTTTTTCGAGCATTTCTTTTGTGTTGTCATTATCCCGGTTTCCGTTTGCAAAGCGATCCGGCATCAGCAAATAAATCAAATCAGATTGAGAAAAACCTCTTTTCCTTTCCGGTTTTTTATGCAGTTGATAAGCATAGCTTGCTGCTTTTTTTCCCTTGTTCTTAAAAATAATATCAAAATTTCCGGGATGAGCATCTTTTTTAATTTTGAGGTCAACAAAAAGATAATCGGGATTTTGCACTTTGGTAACTGCTTTTAAATCTGCTTTATCTGAATTGATAAGAACAGCACAGTCGGATATATTTTTTCCGTAAACCATAAGTTGTAAGTCCGTATCCTTCATTCCCGTCCACCAAAAAGGCGGTTCAATTCTTTGCAACTCCGGTTTTTGCGAGAATGCAAAAAGCGACAGAAAGATAAATGCAAGGCTTATCAGATTTTTCATAATTTGCTTATTTTGTGGTTAATATCATATATTCCCAAGGGGCAAAAATGTATGTTTTGTTTATTTCAATTTTAAATTCTTTGTCCGAAAAAACATTTTTGTAGTCTCCTTGTATCTCCAAGCTGTCTTCCCTAAACATAAAGTTCGTTTCTTTGTCGGAAAAATTGGCTATAAACAATACTTTGTTCTTGTCTTTTTTGCGAATAAACGATAAAATTTGTTCGGGTTTTGATGTGTTCGGAAAATAGGCTTTGCTTCCGGCTTTGCCGTTCCAAAGTGCCGGATTGTCTTTTTTTGTTTGGATTAATTTTGCATAAAAATCTTGCAGCTCGGGTTTGCTCCGATCAACGGTATCTTTATCAAAAAACTTTAAGCGTTTGCTAAGTCCTACTTCTTGCCCGCTGTATATGAGCGGAAAGCCCGGTGCCGTAAAACTGAATGCGGCAAATGTCTTGTAGCTGTCGGGCATTCGTTCAAAAACGCTGCCTTTCCATGAATTTTCGTCATGGTTTGAAGTGAAAATCATTCGATATACCTCTTGGGGATATTTTTTTGCATCATCTTCAAAATATCTGCGCAATGTGTCGGCTGTAAGTTTGCCTTGTGCAATTTCATTCATCAGAAAGTGAAGATGCCATGCGTAGTTCATGTCAAAAGCTTTTTCGGTTAAATCCGGCTCTTCGGCTTCGGCAAGCATAAACACGGGCTTAATTTTATCTAATTCAACGCGCGCATTGTTCCAGAAATCAGTCGGCACCATCATGGCAACATCGCATCTGAAACCGTCTATGTCAAAATCTTTTAGCCAATATTTCATTGAATTAATCATTTCATTTCGCATTGCTTTATTGTCATAATTCAAATCGGCAACATCAGACCAGTCTGTTCCGGCAGGCATTATAATTTGCCCCGTGCTGTCTTGCGTGTACCATTTCGGATGTGCTTTTATCCACGGATTGCCCCAACCGGTGTGATTGGCTACCCAATCTAAAATAACAAGCATTTTGTTTTTGTGTGCAGTCTCAATCAACTGATGCAAGTCTTTTTCGTTTCCGAACTCCGGGTTTATTTTGCGGTAGTTATCAACGGCATAATAGCTTCCTAAACTGCCTTTCCTGTTTTCTTTTGAAATCGGAAAAATGGGCATCAACCATAAAATGTCAATTCCCATTTCTTTCAATACCGGGATATGTTTTTCAAAGGCTTTAAAGGTTCCTTCGGGGGTAAATTGTCGAATGTTTACTTCATAAATAACGGCATTTTTGCTAAGTTCAAGAATTTTTTCTTTTTTGCTTAAAATGTCAGCAGTCAGCTTATCGTCTTTTTTATCTTCGGTTTGTTGCGAATTGTTGCAAGCTGTTGAAAATAGTAAAGCACCTATCAGTGAAATAAGCAAAATGTAAGAATATGTTTTCATGATTTTATGTTTTTATTTGTTAAACTGTTTTTTCTGTCTTTGATTTTAGAAACTTTCAGCTTAATTATAAATTAACTCGAAAGAATAAGCCGGGACTTCAAATTCTATTTTATTGGCTTGTATCATAATGGTATTGCCGTTAAATTGGTTGAAATCTATGGCATCTTCTATATCTGTTTCGATATTTATTTTCTGCACTTTGTTGCAATTATTTACGGCAAGATAAACTTGCTTTCCGAAATAGTTTCTTTTCAGAATAAAAATATTTCCGGCGGCTTGCAGAACAATGGTTTCTCCATATATCAAAGGCATCGATTGTCGCCGAAATTTCAATAGTCGGGCGGTTATTTTTCGTAGTTGTTTTTCTTCGGTTTTCAAATTGTTGAAACGCATCATTCTTCGATTGTCGGGGTCGTTTCCGCCCGGCAGCCCTATTTCGTCGCCGTAATAAATAACCGGTACGCCGGGCAACACTGCCAACAAAGCATTGAGTAAAGCTGCTTTTTTATACGCTACCGGATTATCAACCCCGATGTCTCTGTTCCAGCCGGCATATTTGGCATCTTCCGAGAATTTAAGCGACCCGGAAGCATAGGAAATGAAACGTCCTCGGTCTTGATTGCCGGTGATATTGCCCATCAAATGATGATGTCCGTAATGTTTTAAACTTTTTTGCAGTGTTGTTTTTGCATTCTTGAAATTGTTGTTGCCTGCCAATACGCCTACCCAACTGTCATACATATTAAAATCAAATTGTGCGTCTAATTGCGGTGTATTAACATAACTGCCGATTAGTTGCGGAGAACCGTATGTTTCGCCTATTTGATACAAATTTCGATTTTCGGGTATCACCACTTGTGTGCGTAATTTATGGGTTAATGTTTTCCAAAATATTTCGGGAATATGTTTGGTGGCATCGTGTCGGAAGCCGTCGAGATTGTATTCTTTTATCCAAAAGAGTGCCGAATCGCTGAGCATTTCATACACTTCCGGTTTTGCCAAATCCAAGGTGGGCAAAAATACATCGAACCATGTTGTGAGGCGGTGTGTATCCCAACGTTCAGTGTTTAGCGATCCGTCCGGCAGGTGCAATTCGGTGGCGGTTTCGGGATGTGCCTTATAATAAGGGTGTGATTTATGTACGTGGTTTGCCACAAAATCGAGCAATACATTCATATTGTGCTCGTGGGCTGTGTTTACCAGTTCTTTCAAATCTTGGGCTGTGCCAAAGCGGTCGTCTATCAAGGTAAACGACACGGGCCAATATCCGTGATAGGCCGAAAATTTTGTTTTGGGTTTGGGATATTCACCATAAGCGCCTTCCGGGTTTTTTATGACCGGTGAAATCCAAATGGTATTAATGCCCAAAGAATCAAAATATTTATCTTTGATTTTTGCCGTAACTCCTTTTATGTCGCCGCCGAAGAAGTTTGCTTTGGGCAATACGGCGGGATCGGCTGTCGGGCGGTCGTTGCTGCTGTCTGCATTATTAAATCTGTCTATAAAAGTATTATATAATATGGCTGTCCTGAAATCCGTGCGCTCCAAATCGCTTGCCGACACTACAAGTTTGCCTTTTTTTAAAGGGATGAGCAAGTCGTTGGAGATGCCGCCTTCATTGCAGGCGTAAACTCGTATGTAGGATTTTTCTTTTCGGGAAATATTCGAGGGCAAAGAAATTGTATATTGTCCGGATTTTTCGGAAATAAATTTTTTGGGGATAATTTGATTATCAATAAAAAAGAATATTGTGTCAATATTGCCTTTTGCTTCAATGCTTATTTTTTTATCCTCGAAACCGGAAGTCTGCAATACCGGCGGAAGAAGCGATGTGTTTTTCGCTATTCGCAATACGGAATTATATCCGCCCATACCGTTGCTTACGGAGTCGGGGTTTGCAGGGTCAGTCATTTCCTTGCCATCTATTATGTAGCAGTATTGGTAATTTCCGGGGGCAATTTGAAGTTCGGCAGTCCATTTGTCGCCTTTTTTTACGAAATTAAGGGCATCGGGGTTCCATGCGTTCATTTCGCCTTTCATTTTCACCGATTTATATTCTTTGCCTTTTGTGTCAAAAAATAGTTGATGTCTTAAAATCTCCGATTTTTTCAGTAATATGCTTTGAACATCGTTGCCGATATAAAAATGTATCAGCGAAAGTTGCGGCAATTCATCATTGTTTACGCTTAAAATTAATTCTTCACCGTTTTCGGAATATTCCGTTTTTAGGGCTTTATGCGTTTTAATTTTTGTAAACTTCGGTTTCTCGGGAAAATATCCTTTTATGAGAATGCGTGTGGTGTCGGGCTTTAAATTTATCGGACTTGCCAAACTTGTAATATATGTTTTTTTGCTTAGCTTAAAATCTTCGGAAGATTCTTCTAAACTGCATGCCGACAGTAATATTGCCGTAAGAAGTAAAATAAAGGGGGCTTGTTTCATGCTTTATCTATGTTTAATTATCATCATTAACAAATATTATCAATACGGCAGCAATAACTAATGATATGCCGCCTAAAATTAATGCGTAAATTGCTTCGCCATCAAATATACTTTTTACCAGGAAACCCAAAATACTGGCAGCCAGAATCTGCGGAATGACAATAAAGAAATTGAAAATACCCATATATACGCCCATTTTATTTGCCGGCAAAGAACCGGTTAATATCGCATAAGGCATGGCTAATATGCTTGCCCATGTAAGACCGATACCGATAAAAGGAATTAGAAGTATGTCCAGGTCTTTTATAAAGAATATTGAGATAAAACTGAGTCCTCCGATTAGTAAAGATATGGAATGCGTGATTTTTCGGCTTGTTTTTTTTGCCAACCATATCAGAAAAAATGCAAAAACGGCGGCAAACCCGTTATATACCCCAAAACATACGCCTACCCAGTCGGCACCTTCGTTATATAATTTTGAGGTAACATCTTCCGTGCCGTAGATATGTGCCGTAACGCCGGCAGTGGTGTATATCCACATGGCAAAAAGCGCAAACCACGAGAAAAATTGAACAATTGCCAATTGTCCCATTGTTTTGGGCATGGTGTTTAAGTCGTTCAGAACAGATGTAAGCCCGTTTCTGTTTTTGTTTTTTTGAAATAATGCGGATATGTTTTCCAACAATCCGAAAATAATAAGTCCCACACCCAATATATATACTTCTTTTTTTGCATTCACGAAATATAATAAAACGGTAATTACGATACCTGTTAATATGGCAATTATACCTATTTTAAAAGATGTTTTAATTTTTTTTAGGAGGTCGCTTTCCGGTTCGTTGGCGCAAACATCTTCTTCGTGGTCTTCAAATTCTTTCAATTCTTCCGGTGAATATTCTTTTGATTTGAAGACGGTTAGGGCAACAGCACCCATGAATACAATACCGCCGATGTAAAAAGAAAATTTAACCGAAAGAGGAATTTCGCCCTCTGCTGCCGTGTTTGGTATTTCGAACCAATTTGCTAAGATGTAGGGAAGCAAAGAGGCAATTACGGCACCGGTTCCTATGAAAAAACTTTGCATGGCAAATCCGGTTGTTCTTTGCTCGGAGGGCAGCATATCGCCTACAAAAGCTCGGAAAGGCTCCATAGATACATTGATTGAGGCATCCATTATCCATAACATTCCGGCGGCAACCCACAGAACGGGAGAGTTGGGCATAATGAATAAGGCTATTGAGGCAAGCAGTGCGCCAACCAAAAAATAAGGTCTTCGGCGACCTAATTTGCACCATGTTTTGTCTGAGGCATGACCAATAATGGGTTGAATAATCAATCCGGTTACGGGAGCAGCAATCCAAAGTATGGGAATATCATCGATTTTTGCGCCGAGTGTTTCAAATATTCTGCTGACATTTGCATTTTGCAGGGCAAATCCGAACTGAATGCCGAGAAATCCGAAACTCATATTCCAAATTTGCCAAAAACTTAATTTTGGTTTTGTTTTCATTTCATTGCTGATTTTTAAGTACAAAAACGACAAGTCGAATAAAATTCGACCATTTTAAAGGAAAGAAAATAACTAAAATTGTTTTTTTAAACTGCCTTACAAAATTAGAAAAAGTTTTTTTATAACAAAATTTATCTGAAAGTTAAGCCGCATTTCGAGACTTTTGCAAAAGTAAAACCAAGTATCTAACTTTTTTTGAACGGCGTAGCTCTCACCTTAATTAAGTTGGAAGCCGGAAGCCGGAAGAAAACTGAGAACTGAAAATTGTTAAAAACCTTATTGTCGGTTTAAACCTTAGAAGAAATAAACACATAGAAGAAATAAACACATAGAAGAAAATCAACCCTATTACCTTATTAAAAAATGTGCCGGAGGTAATTCTTAAGCGCAAAGGATGTAAAATTTAGCAAAAAGCGCAATAGCAAATTCCCTCTTGGAGAAGAGGGTGTAGGGAGATTGATTTTTGAGGAGGTTTAAATTTATAATCGTTTGGTTGAGTTTCGGATAATTAATTCGGTAGGAATTATTTTAGAGATAATCTCATCGGTATGATTTTCTATTTTGTTGATGAGGATTTCCGCTGCGGTATAGCCCATCAAATAACCGTTTTGTTCAACAGACGAAAGGGTGGGATTGGTTGTTTTTGAGATAAGTTCATTTGTAAAGCCAAAAACGGAAACTTCATCGGGGATTTTTATTTTCAGTTCATTTAGGCTTTTTATAACTCCCGCTGCTGCCATGTCATTGACTGTAAAAAATCCGTCCGGCAAATTGTTTTGTTTGAATAGTTGTCCGGTTAATTTGTATGCTTCCTCAAAAGTATCTGCCTTGAATACACTGCTATCGTCAAAATGCAAATTGTTCTTTTTCAAAGCATCGGCAAAGCCCCACATGCGCTTGGAACTGATACGCAGTTTTTCGGGTCCCGAAAAATGAATAAGTCTCTTACATCCGGTTTTTATTAAATATTCAGTGGCTTTATAAGCTGCTTTATAATCATCAATAACAACTTTATCGGTGCTGATGCCATGGTAGGTTCTGTCAAAAAATACAAGCGGAATGCCTGCTTGCAGAATACGGTCGAAGTGTTTAAAATCTTCGGTTTCTTTGGTGCTTGAAACAATGATGCCGTCAACTCTTCCGGAAAGCAGTGTTTGACAATTTTGTATTTCTTTTTTCAGTTGCTCGTTTGATTGGGTAATAATGATATTATAGCCTTTTTCCCCGGTATATTTTTCGATTCCGCTGATTACGGTTGAAAAGAAATGATGCACAATTTGAGGAACAATAATACCGATTATGTGGCTTTTGTTGCTTTGTAAACTTCGTGCAATGGCATTGGGCTTGTATTTTAATTTTGCGGCAAGTTGTTTTACTTTTTCTTTTGTTTGCCTGCTTATATCCGGATGATTTTTTAAGGCTCTTGATACCGTAGATGCAGAAATACCAAGTGCTTTTGCTATATCTTTTATGGTTGTTTGACGATGTTTCATATATTCGGGATTCAAATATGGTGTTTTCTTACAAACCCTATATCAAAAATCTAAGGTAAAGTATTTTTTCTGATTATTAAAAGGATATTTGAAAAAATATCGGTCTTTTCTGTTTTTATAAGCAAAAATGCAAACGTTTGCGGTTGCGTTTGCATTAAACTATAATCGCACTATCTTTGCTTCTTAAAATAATATTTGTTAAGTTTAAAGCCTGAAAGATAATAATTAAATTAGTTGTTAAAATTAAACTGCTTTTCTATTTTTTAATTAAAATTTTTTAATCCAATGAGAAAAATAACAGGTATAAAATTTCTTTCCCTGCTTCTTTTTGTCTTTTTTGCTGCAATAAGCTATGGACAAAATGCAATTACGGGTAAAGTAACCGGGGATGACGGAGAACCGATTCCCGGCGTAAGCGTTATTGTAAAAGGAACTTCTGTCGGAACCATGACGGACGGAGTAGGGCAGTATTCTATTTCTGCCCCCAAAGATGCAAAAACTTTGGTCTTTTCGTATGTCGGTATGGAAACTGTGGAAAAACCGATTGAAGGTACTGTTGTGAATTGTATTTTAAGTATTAATACGTCTGAATTATCGGAAGTGGTCGTAATCGGATACGGACAAGTTAAAAAAGAAGATGCAACCGGTTCGGTTACTTCTGTCGGTTCAGATGATTTCAACAAAGGAGCAATTACCAATCCCATGGACTTAATCGCAGGGAAAACAGCCGGTGTGCAAATAACCTCAACCGGTGGTGCGCCCGGTAGCGGTTCTGTTATTCGTATTCGTGGAGGTTCATCGCTTTCCGCAAACAACGACCCGTTAATAGTTATAGACGGTGTACCCGTAGATAATTCCGGCATTGCAGGTATGCGTAATCCGCTAAACTCTATTAACCCCAATGACATTGAGTCTTTTACCGTATTAAAAGACGCATCAGCAACAGCAATATACGGTTCTAGAGCATCTAACGGTGTGATAATTATCACAACCAAAAAAGGAAAACTTGGACGACCTCTTAAAGTATCTTATGCAGGAGCAGTATCAGTAAGTACACTTGCCAAAAAAAACGAGGTAATGTCTGCGAACGAATATCGTACATTAATAAAAGATATGTACGGAGCCGATTCAGACCAAGCAGCTCTTTTGGGAAGTGCAAATACCGATTGGCAAGATGAGATTTTTCAAACTCCGGTAAATCACAAGCACAATGTTAGTGTTTCAGGTTCTACGGGTGTTTTGCCTTATCGCGTATCCTTAGCTTATTCCGATGAAAAAGGTATATTGAAAACAGGCTCATTGAAACGATTTACGGGAGCTGTATCATTAAATCCTTCTTTTTTCGACAAACATTTGAAAGTTAATTTCAATATTAAAGGTATGAGTATAGCAAATAAATTTGCCAACGGCGGAGCAGTAGGTTCAGCAGTGCGATTTGATCCGACACAACCCGTAAAAGTAGATGGAAGCCCTTTTGAAGGTTATTTTGCTTGGATAACAGGCGGAGGTAATCCCATTACCATTGCCCCAACCAACCCTGTTGCAATGTTATATCAAAATGATAATACTTCGGATGTAAGAAGAATGCTCGGAAATGTTCAATTAGATTACAGAATGCACTTTTTGCCCGACTTACGAGCAAATATAAACATCGCTTACGATATCTCAAAATCTAAAGGACTAAATGAGATAACAGACCTTTCCACAATGGAATATACCAAAGGAGGAAGCTCAATAGATTATACACAAGATAAGAAAAATAACTTGTTTGAGGCTTACCTTAACTACGTTAAAGAAATAGATGCCATTGACAGCAAAATAGATGTAATGGGAGGTTATTCTTGGCAACATATATACAGCGATTACTACTCCAAAAAAACAAATTATGCCGGAGACGTTCTTTTTAATGAAGATACAAGCCCAACGGAATACTTTTTACTCTCATTCTACGGACGACTGCAATATGTGTTGCAAAACAAATATTTATTGACAGCAACACTGCGAAGCGATGCTACATCACGTTTCTCGCCCGAAAACAGAGTTGGAATTTTTCCCTCGGTTGCTTTAGCTTGGAAAATTTCGGAAGAAGGTTTCTTGAAAAATTCAGCAATTGTGTCTAATATGAAATTAAGACTCGGATATGGTGTAACCGGACAACAAGACATTGGTTTCGGAAATTATCCCTACCTTGCCAAATACACATACGGTGATAATGCTGCAATGTATCCAATGGGTGATATATATTACGAAACACTGCGTCCCGAAGCATACAATCCCGATCTTAAATGGGAAGAAACAACGACCTTAAATGCAGCTTTGGATTTTGGCTTTTATAAAGACAGAATTAACGGAAGCATAGACGTTTACAAACGTGTAACAAACGACTTGATAAACATAATACCGGTTCCTGCAGGTACAAATTTCAAAAATACAATTTGGGCTAATATCGGAAATATGGAAAACAAAGGTGTTGAATTAGTATTAAATGTGCGTCCCATTGTTGCAAACGACATGTTTTTAGAATTGGGATTTAACTACACATACAACCAAAACGAAATAACAAAATTGACCTCAGTACAAGACTCTATATATAAGGGAGTTACCACTGTAGGTGGGATTTCGGGAGGATATGGGAATTACGTACAAATACACAGCACGGGCTTCCCTGCACAATCATTCTATGTATTTGAACAACTGTATGACAAAAATGGCAAGCCGATAGAAGGAGCTTATGTTGATAGAAACAATGACGGAGTAGTTAATGAAGAAGACAGGTATCGTTTTGAGAAAGCCGCACCTGACCATATTATAGGTTTCAGTATTCGATTTGAATACAAAAACTTCGATTTTGGATTATCAGTCAGAGCCAATATAGGAAACTACGTATACAACAATGTGGCTTCCGTAAACGGAATATACTATGATATGTATAACTCAGCGGGTTTCCTCAATAATGTTTCAAAACTTGTTGAGGACAGCAAATTCAGCAGCTATCAATTAAAGTCTGACTATTATGTTGAAAACGCTTCTTTTGTACGTCTTGACAATATAAGCGTAGGATACAATGTTCCTAAGTTCATTAACGAAAAATTAAAACTAAGAGTTTATGCTACAGTACAAAACATATTTACCATAACAAAATATTCCGGTTTAGATCCCGAAATATTTGGAGGTATAGACAACAATATGTACCCCAGACCACGTGTATTTATGTTTGGTTTAAATCTTGATTTTTAATCATTAAATTCAAAAAACAATGAAAAAGATAACAATATATATAATTTCATTATTGCTGACAACAATTACATTTACGTCATGCGTTAAAGACCTTGACACTCTTCCCTTGGATGAAGACGAAGTAGTCCCGGCCAAACTGTTTGAAAATGCCAACGCATATAAACAATTTTTAGCCAAAATATATGCCGGTCTTACCCTTACGGGACAAAAAGGACCCGACGGAGCAGCTGATATAGATGTAGCTGATGAAGGATTTTCATCATACCTTCGTCAATTATGGGTACATCAAGAAATACCCACCGACGAAGCTGTTACCGGTTGGGGCGACCCCGGTTTGCCGGAATACAACTATCAAGCATGGACACCATCTAATGACTTTACCAAAATGATGTACTATCGCATTTTTTATCAAATCACCCTGTGTAATGAGTTTATACGCGAATCAAGCGAAGATAAATTAGACAGCCGAGGCTTTGATGCAAATGCTAAAAAAGAAATTAAGGCGTACAGAGCAGAAGTTCGGTTTTTACGTGCTTTGAGTTATTGGCATGCCTTAGATTTATTCGGTGGAGCAGTACCATTTGTTACAGAAAAAGACCCTATAGGTACATTCTTGCCGCAATCTACATCTCAAGCTGAGTTGTTCAATTACATAGTAAATGAATTGAACGATGTAAAAGACCTTTTATCCGAGCAGGGAACAGCTGAGTACGGGAGAGTAGATAGAGCAGCTGCATTAATGTTAGCGGCAAAAGTTTATTTGAATGCAGAAGTATATGTGGACGAAAATCATTATTCTGAATGCTTAGACCTATGTGAAGCCATAATAGCAATGCCTTATACATTGACTCCGGATTATCAAGATAATTTTTTGGCTGACAATAACACAAGCCAAGAAATTATTTTCGGATTGCCAAGTAACGGTATAAACTCTAAAACCCACGGAAGTACTACTTTTATAGTACATGCTGCAGTGGGTGGAAGTATGAATGATATTTGCGAAGAAAAATACGGCATAGACGGAGGTTGGGGAGGACATAGAACAACCCCTGAGTTTGTTGCCCTATTTCCTTCTTTAAACAGTAATAAAGATAGTGCCAGAGCTATGTTCTATACAGATGGTCAAACTCTGGAAATTAATGACTTGAGTTTGTTTAAAAATGGTTATGCTATTGATAAATTTAAAAATATAGATAAAAGCGGAAACCCGGGATCCAATCTTACATTTGTTGATATTGATTTCCCGATGTTTAGACTGGCAGACGTTTATTTAATGTATGCTGAAGCTCATTTGAGAGGCGGCGGCGGTAATGCGGGAAAAGCTCTGGAGTATATAAATAAATTACGTGAAAGGTCTTACGGAGATAATTCCGGAAACATTACAGCAGATGAATTGACGCTTGATTTTATATTAGACGAAAGAGGACGTGAGCTTTATTGGGAAGCACAGCGCAGAACCGATTTGCGAAGATTTAATAAATACACGGGCGACCAAAAATTATGGGCATGGAAAGGCGGCGAAAAAGCAGGCGCAAGTACTGACTCAAAATATGAACTATACCCAATTCCCTCACCCGAACTGAATGCAAATCCCAATTTAATACAAAATCCGGGATATTAAAAAACATAGCGACTGTCGAACATATCGGCAGTCGCAATTTTAAAAATTTATAAAATAATATAAGATATGAAAAAATATATTTTAAGTATTGCGGCACTTAGCATTATGCTATTTTTTTCTTGCGAGAAAGAGGAAGGTAAAGTACTTGAATTGATAACTGAACCGGTACTTGAAGAACTTGCAACAAATGATTTTACATTTAACGAAGAAACTGCTGAAGACAAGATTACTTTTAAATGGACTAAAGCTGAATATAATATTTTTACGGAAGCAAAATATGTTTTATTTGCCGATAAAGTTGGAGGCGACTTTTCCAATGCAATAGAAGTTGCAACAAGCTCTGATACTTCGGTGTCGATAACCGTTTTAGAGTTGAATAAGTTGATGACTCTGTCTTTTAATATTCCGGTAGAGAGTATCGGGAATATCCATTTTAAAATAGGCAGCAGAGCAGGGGTATCAAGTATCAATCTGGCTATGTCTAACAGTATAGAACTTAGAGCTAAAACATATTTGCCGCCATACACTCCAGAAACATTTAAAATAATGGTAGACGGTGAAGAAGTTAAGGAATTTGAACTAATCGAAGATGAGGAGAAAGACGGGTATTATGAAGGTTATGTGTATATTAAAGATGCAAATTCGGAAATAATATTGAAAGGCGGTGACGAACAAGCTTCTGAATATGGATACACAGGCAGTGGAACACCCGAAGGCGATGGTGATAAAGCTCAACGTCTAATTTATGATCTGCTTGAAGATGGCGATCCTATAAAAGTAGATTCAGCAGGCTACTGGCAAATAAGGTTTGATATGAATACAAAAAAAATGGGTGTTATGGGAACTTCATGGGGCGTTATAGGTTCAGGCATACCGCCTTATGACTGGTCAATAAGTCAAAATATGGAGTACGACAAAGCCAAAGATATATGGAAAATAACAATAGAAGAAGCTCACGCCGGAGAATTTAAGTTTAGACCCAACAGTACTTGGGACCCTTTAAATTACGGCGCTAGCGATAAAGATGGTGTGCCGGGTGAATATGGTGATAATTTACCTATTGAAGAAGGAAGAAAAACTATTACTTTAGATTTAAGTAAATACCCTTATTCTTATAAAGTTGAATAAAAAAAACATTAGAAAAATTTTCCACATACAGCCCTAACTACTTTAACAGTTAGGGCTGTTTTTTTTCAATAGTGTATGCTAATCTGCATTATTATCTTTGTTGTTACTTCATGGTCATCAGTAGTTTTATTCCGGTCTGCTAAAAAATTATTGTTTTCCAACTCCTTGCTTTGAAGTTTCATAGAGCAATAAAAGTTAGCTATTTGGTTTTACTTTTTCAAAAATCTTGAAATGCGGCAAAAATAAAAACGCAACACTTTTATTTTTAAAGTGTTGCGTTTTATAAAAGTGAACCCGAAGGGATTCGAACCCCTAACCTCCTGATCCGTAGTCAGGTGCACTATCCAATTATGCTACGGGTCCTCTATTCAAGGATGCAAAGGTAATAAAAAATAATTATCCGGCATATTTTTTTGAAAAATTACCGGTAAATAATTATTTTTTATTCGATTTTAATATTTATACTTTTGTAAATAATAAGAAAACAGTGAATAATAGCTTTAATCAGAATTTTGAGATTTTTTGAAAAGTCGGAAGATCAAAGAAAATGCTCGCTCTTGTTTGCTGCGAGTGCGTTCTTTGCGATTTTCATGATTTTTGGCAACCGGCAAAATCCCTCTTGGAGAAGAGGGGCGGGGAGATTGATTTCTTTTTAAAGTTTGGAGAAAGAAATGATTAAAAAGGCTTATAATACAAGGCAAAAACTACATTTTTTTAAAGATTAAAACATTATATAAGAGTAATTTATAAATTTAGTTAGAGAGGATTATTATTTTAACAAGATTTGCAGATAAAATGAATGAAGAAAAACGATATGCCGGAATAGATATAGGCTCCAATGCTACCCGATTGATTATAAAAGACCTTTTGCCTGTTAAAAACAACCGCTTTACACTTAAAAAAAGAGTGTATATTCGATTGCCTTTGCGACTGGGAACGGATGTTTTTTCATCCGGAAAAATTCTTAAAGACAAAAGTGCAGAGTTTGTTAAGGCAATGCAAATTTTTAAAGATATTATGGATTTTTACAATGTAAAAACATATCGAGCTTGTGCAACTTCTGCTTTAAGAAATGCCGAAAACAAAACAGCAGTATCGACATTCGTCAAAGAACAATCCGGAATAAATATCGACATAATTGACGGGCATGAAGAAGCCGAACTGTTGTATCTTACAAATCGAGAAAAACTGGATAAAGACAGCTATTATATTTCGGCAGATTTAGGCGGGGGCAGTTTGCAAATAGGACTGTTTAAACATACGCAATTAATATGGGCACACGCCTACAAAACAGGAACCTTACGATTTGTTACCAAAACCGTTAAACAAAAGGAGATTAAGGCGCTTGAACAGAAATTAGGTGAATTAAAAGAACAATATCCTGATGCAAAACTTGTCGGTTCGGGCGGTAATATTAATAAAATCAGTAAAATATGTTCAAAAAGCATTGTTCCTTACAGTGATATGCAACAGCTTTATGAGGATATTGTCAGTTTGTCCTTTTCTGAAAGGCTTATAAAATATAAGTTTAGAGAAGACCGCGCCGATGTTATTTTGCCGGCTCTGAAAATTTATATGCGCCTTATGGAAACAACCGGCAAGGATCGTATATTTATACCTAAGACCGGTTTGGCGGACGGTATTATACATGCACTTTTTTTAAAAGACTACGGTTTTGAGTATTTAAAATCATCTTAAAATATTTTTTGCGGCATGCCTGTTTTTGAACTTAATGAAAAAGCTGTTTTTCCTCATCCTTTACTGGCAGAAAACGGCATCTTGGCAGTAGGAGGCGATTTGTCGCCCGACAGACTAATTGTAGCTTATAAGAATGGTATTTTTCCATGGTATAACGAAGGCGAACCTATTATTTGGCATGCCCCCAACCCGCGTTTTGTCCTTTTTCCCGAAAAATTTATCTGCTCAAAAAGTTTAAGGCGTTTAATCAAAAAAAACATCTATACATGTCGTTTTAATACGAACTTTCCGGAAGTAATAAAAAATTGCAAAACAATAAGACGAAAAGAACAAAGAGGAACATGGATTACCGACGAAATGGAAGAGGCTTTTACGACAATGCACACACTCGGCTATGCCATGTCGGTTGAAGTATATAATGCCGCAGAGGAGCTGGTCGGCGGATTGTACGGAATAAAAATGGGGAAAGTTTTTTTCGGCGAATCGATGTTCAGCAAAGAAAGTAATACCTCAAAAATTGCTTTTGCTTATCTGATAAACAATTTTGACTTAAAACTTATTGATGCCCAAGTACACACCGCACATCTTGAAAGCTTGGGCGCAGAACATATCGATCTTAGCGATTTTTTATTTTTATTAGAAAAATATATTTAACCCGCATTATTCACCAAGTAGTTCTATTGCGGTCAGCATCTACTTCAAAATAAGACACTTCGTTTGATAAGCCTCATTCACCATATCAAAGGATATGCCTCAATCGCCTTATCACTTATTTTATTGTATATGCAGCCCTCACTACGAAGACTTGATGAATCCGGGATGTAGTTCAACCCTGACTACACACCGGGTCTTTCAAGCCACTTATATACTTGTATTGAGTGTAGTGCTTTTATTTAAGTTTATCAGGATTTTTTCCAAGTTTTTTCGGCTCTGAATTAACTCTTCGTTCTAATTTTTTAATATCTTCTTCAGGTGGTAATTCTTCAGGTTTGATACCTCTTTTTAGTAAAATATCTCTAACACCACGATTGTTAGTTATGTGTTCTGCAGAAATGCCTTTCTGTTCTAAGACCTTTTTCTTTTGTGTTGAAAACAGTTATTTCTGTTGCAAAGTCTTTTGCTTTTATAGTTATTGTAGGAAGAAAATCTGCTAATGCTCTATTTTTAGGAACGCCAAGTATATTTTTCATTTGTTGAGTTGTCCTACCAAATAGTGCTTGGTCTCCTTTACTTCTTATGATTCCAAAATTTCTATCATTACCCGTTTGCTCATAAATAAGTTCGGATAGCTCTTTTTCTGATAATGTTAATTTTTGTCTTGTTTGTAGTCTTTCCCAGTCTTTAATTCTTTTTTCTATTACTTCGAATTTTCTTGTTTGAATGGCAAAGTAGTTTTGTGCAAATGCAATTTGTTCCTTTCG
>PDWI01000846.1_pt1 | contig 49752 bp, 38 predicted proteins | sample 1430891 | NCBI WGS metagenome assembly PDWI01 (sample SAMN01162508, study PRJNA174530) | Oral metagenome, whole genome shotgun sequencing project. | biome: Marine environment; feature: Marine mammal; material: Swab sample of the gingival sulcus; isolation source: swab sample of gingival sulcus...
AATTACTTGCTCTTTACGTCCTTTCAATCATTTATCCTGAGCACTCATACTTGGGTTTAAATTTTGAAAAACGCTGTTCGTTACTAAATGTATATGTGAGTCGCATATGAGTGCTGAATGCCTAAACATCCCTCGCTCGCCCGCTTTCCTTTGGAAAGCTTTTCGCGCGCTCGTGCGGGTTTGCCATTCTTATGGATTTTAGTTGCCATTCAAAAGCTTAAAAGAGTAAATTATAATTTTTCAAAATTTTATTATTTTTGATTTACTCTTTACGCTTTCTTAGACAACTAAACTCCGCACTCATACGCTATGTCCCATATCGCAATGGAAAAAGGACAAAAATTTTCTATCCGTGAAGGTGGACGTACTGTTGGTTCAGGTTCTACTAGTCAAATTATATGTAGTTGTTCACGAAATCCGATATGCCCGACAGTGTAGAGTAAGATATTAGATAGATGTAAGTATTAGGTGGAATCATATCGGATTTCTGCATTTCGTTCGGTAACAAAGACTTTCGCATAGCCAGACAACTGTTAAATTCTCATTAAATATTAGTATTTATTAGATTAAATTAAATATAAGCCCTATTTTATGAGCTCTTCGTACACTTTACAAACTTACTTTAAAAATGGTATTATATTGTTAATATTTATAGGGAAAAGGTATGTTATGATTTCGACGATTTTACTTAGCCCCGAGATTGAAAAGACTATTATGATGGATGCTTTCAAAAAGGGTGAAATTCAAAATATTAACGAGTATAAAATTAGGATTAGTTCTTGTGGTATTTATAGTGCCTACATTACTAAACTTTTGCAAGGGGAACCTTTGGTTCTTGGTTTTGCAGGAGGTTTAGGGGGTAGATTTATAAAAAACTACCTTGATAAGAATAGGATCAAATCTAGTCTTATTTATAAAAATAACGAAGTTAAATCGACCTTTATAATTGATGATGGTGTTGATAAAACTATTTTGGTTGATGGTAATGCGAGTTTTTGTGATACAGATTTTAAGAATCTCAAACACAAGATTATTTCCAATATGGAAAAGACTAGTCTTTTTTTGATTACAGCTTCAATAAGGAATGAACATCAAAAAAACTTACTCGATAATATTATTGATTTTTTATCGAGTAAACATAAGAGGTATATTTTAAGTGTAGTTGATGGATTTGTTGATAAGTATTTAGTAAAATCACCTACCGCTATAGTTGCAGATTTTAGACAGTTTGATGTTTTGAAAAATGTAGGTACATTATTAGAAAGATTGGAGATTTTGAGGGATATATCTAAAAAAAGACAGATAAAAACAATTCTTATTGTAGATGGTTCAATTTTATATGGAATTAGCAAAAATAAGATCGTTAGAGTAAGATGTGACTCCTCTAAAGTAATAGATATAAATGCTGTTGCGGGCGCCGTTTCAATTAGCATAAAAAGAAAATATGAATTTGAAAAGACGATGAAGATAGCAGGTTCTATTGCGCAAAAATTTGATGCTAATGATTTTCCGGACTTCGTAAGTAGAAGTGATATTGATAAGTACAAGTCTAAGATAAGAGTTGAAGAATTATATCATGATGGTGAATTTGTATCAGGAATAGAAAATGTATAAAACCATAGTTAAGAGCCATGAGGCAAGCGTAGAGATAAAAAAGTCAAATTTTATAGCAAGATGTTTTTTTATTAATAATGAGGATGAGGCAAAAGAGCATATCGCGAGAATTACAAAAGAAAATTACAAGGCAAATCATAACTGTTACGCATATAGAATAAATGGAGCTTATGTATTAGAAAAAGCGAGTGATGATGGTGAGCCAGCTAAGACTGCGGGTTTGCCTATTATGGAATGTCTGCGAGGTCAGGAACTTGAAAATATCTTGGTAATCGTAACTAGATACTTTGGTGGAACTAAACTTGGCACAGGTGGATTGGTTAGAGCTTATACTGAGGCTACAAAAGCTGTTCTTGATAAGGCTAAGATGGTAGAGATTGACGATTATTTGGAACTTAGTATAAGGATTTCTTATACAAATGTTGGAAAGCTTGAGTATTATTTGAATACAGAAAAAATAATAATTGAAAATACAACTTATTCAGATGATGTTGAATATGCTTTGGTGATTAGGGAGAGTGAGGTTCAAAGTTTTGAATCAGCGATTAAAGAGCTTTTGAATAATAAGTATAATATGACTAAGGGAGGACAGTTAAAAGGCTATGAAGAAGCTTCTATGGTCTTTAGAATATAGGAGGATAAGATGAAGTACTATATGCCGACAATTATACTTGAAGAAGATGATATAGTTTTAAAAAGTGAAGATATTTTTAGGAGTTTGGGAAAAAAGGCGTTGATAGTTAGCGGGAGGACTTCAGCGAAGAAATGTGGTGCTTTAGATGATGTAATAAAAGTTTTTGCTGATTTAGGGATAGAATATAAAGTTTTTGATAAGGTTTTAGAAAATCCTTCGATTATCCAATGTGTAGACGGGGCAAATTATATAGATGATTGTGACTTTGTCGTCGGTATAGGTGGTGGTTCACCAATGGATACTGCTAAGGGTATAGCCGTTTTGTTAAAGCATGGAACAGAAGATTATATGGCTAAGCTCTTTGGTGAAACGGATTACGATGCTTTGCCAGTTATTGCTATTCCGACAACCTCTGGTACAGGGTCAGAAGTAACTCCGTATTCTATTTTTACTGATGATGAGGTGCAAAATAAACGAAGTATGGCGAGGAGAATATTTCCTATTTATGCCATGCTTGATGTAAAATATTTTATGACAATGCCAGTAGCTGTTAGAAATAGTACGGTTATAGATGCTTTTACACATGCTGTTGAAAGTTTTATTAATACTAAGTCAACACCGTATTCGGAAATTTTTTCATTAAAGGCTATAGAAATTTTTGCAAAATACAAAGATGAATTATTAAAAGAAAAGATTGATAAGGATATATTCAAAGAATTTGTGAGAGCTTCAACGTATGCTGGTGTTGCAATATCTCAAACAGGAACATCTTTGCCACATACTTTAGGGTATCCCTTAACATATTATTATTCAGTGCCACACGGCATTGCAAATGCAATTTTTATGGTAGAGTATTTTAAGATTTCGCCTAAAGCCATAGTAAGTAGATTACTTGATATATTGAGGTTTGAAAGAATAGAAGAATTTGCTGTGTTTATGAATAAAATAGTAGGGGCTTATGTTGATGAATTGGATGTAAGCGAAGAAGAAATGGAAAAATTTTCAGAATTATTGCTTCAAAACAAGAAGAAACTAAAAAATCATCCATTGGATGTTACAAAAGAAGATGTCCTTGAATTGTATAGGAGGTCGTTGGGGAAATGACCAGCACCAATTTGAAGATAATAGCTATCATAACTATGTTAATAGACCATATTGGAGCAATTTTATTTCCCGAATTGATTGGGCTTAGGATAATAGGTAGAATATCTTTTCCTATTTTTGCTTTTTTAATTGTTGAGGGTTATGTTCACACAAGGAATGTTAAGAAGTATATTATGAGGCTTTTTATTTTTGCACTAATTAGTGAACTATCTTTTGACTACGCTTTTACTGGAAAGATATTTGATTTAGGTCATCAAAATGTCTTGTTTACCTTTGTACTAGCCTTGATTTTACTTTATTTTATAGATAGTACAAAGAGCGATATTACGAAAACACTAGCTTTTTTCTTTGTTTTTTTAGTAGCGTATATAACAAATGTAGATTATTCGGTGTTTGGCTTGCTGATGATAATAATTTTTTATATACAACGAGACAAAAAACTGATAAAATATGTATTGATAATTTTAGTTAATTTGGCATTTGCTATATTAGGAGTGATAGAAATAGGCTTGACTTTGAATTCGTTATCACAAGCATTTGCAGGTTTAGCAATAGTGCTTATTATTTTTTATAATGGTAAGCGTGGAAAAAACATAAAATATTTGTTTTATGCCTTTTATCCAGTTCATCTGATAATTTTAGGCTTAATTAGATATTTATAGGAGGACTTATGAGATATTGCCCGTCGTGTAAATCGGAATATGAAGATAGTGCTTTAATGTGCGGAGAATGTAAGATTGATTTAGTGGATAGTATTGAAGAAGCTAAGTTATACAAGCAGTTATTAAAAGTGAAAAAATTTGAATTGGAAAAGTTAGAAGGTTATTTAGAATATACGAATATTTATGATTACAAGGTTGAAGAGCTTGATGGAATAGCTATAATTTCTGTTTCAGAAGAATTGTATGAAAAGGCACATAAATTTGTTGCGGTTTATATTTCTGAAAATATGAAAGATGAAAAAAATGAGGATGATTATTTTTTTGATGAATATAAAACAGAAAATATAGGTTTAAAAACAGAAGTAAGTGATATGAAAGGTTCTGTTATTGCATTTGTAGTATTGGGTGTAGGATTAATTGCATTTTCAATTTTATCATTTGCAGGTTTTATAGATAGTCCATTTTCTCAGAATAAGTTGATGTTGGGCGTTGCCTTTGTGTTTGGCTTGATTTCTTTATATACAGCACTTAATACAAATAAAAAGATTAAATATGTAGAGAAAGATGTTGAGGAGAAAGAGAGTAAAATAAACTCGATTTTAGATGAGTTTAGAGAAAGATTTGATTTAGATACTTATCTTCAGGATAAGTCGCTAGATCTTGAAAATCAGGATGATGGAGCAAAATATTTTATAATATTTGATATTATTAAGGTAGATTTAAGGAATATGTATCCTGATGAGGCGGAGAGTATAATAAATAGTGTTGCTGACCAGATATATGAAATTATAAATAAGGAATAAAGAGGAAATATATGATTACAAATTTACCAAGAGGTACGAGGGACTATATCGGTAAGGATATGGCGACGAAGAGCGAGATAGAACGTATAGCTCGTGAACTGGCGAGGACATTCAATGCCACTGAGATTACTACGCCAATGTTCGAACATACTGATTTGTTTTTAAGAGGTGTAGGGGAAACTACGGATATAGTTCAAAAAGAAATGTATACCTTCAAGGATAAGGGTGATAGAAGTATTACTTTAAAGCCTGAAGGAACAGCAGGTGTTGTTAGGGCATACCTTGAAAATAAGCTTTTCAATGAGCCAAAGCCTATGAAGTTCTTTTACTTTACGCCAGCTTTTAGATACGAGAAACCACAGGCAGGGAGACTTAGACAACACCACCAATTTGGCTTTGAAATGTTTGGAGTTGACGGGCCATTAGGAGAAGTGGAAGTAATTAGTGTTCTTAAAAGATTGTTTGAAAGACTTGGAATAAAGGGAACAACTTTACACATAAATTCAATAGGTGATGTAGAGAGTAGGAAAAAGTATAACTCTGAGCTTGTTTCTTACTTTGAAGATAGTAAGGGAGAACTTTGTGAGACTTGTTTGGCTAGACTTGATAAGAATCCTATGAGGATACTGGATTGTAAAAATCATTCTTGTAAAAATGTTGTTAAGGCGGCACCAATTACACTAGACCATCTTGTAGATGAGGATATGGAACACTTTGAACAACTTAAAAAATATCTCGACGCCTTAGATATTGATTATGTTGTAGATACATCAGTTGTTAGAGGACTCGATTACTACACAAAGACTGTATTTGAGTTTATAGATGAAGATGGACTTACTATCTGTGGTGGTGGTAGATATGACCGTTTGATAAAAGAAATAGATGGCAAGGCGGATATTTCTGCTTTAGGATTTGGAATAGGAATCGAGAGAATAATGCTTGCCTTAGCGAATGAAAATATAGACTTAGTAGGAAATCTTGCGCCGGATATTTACATTGGATTTATTGGTGATGAGGCGAAAATAGCTAGTTATGACTTGGTTCGTAGATTAAGGGATGCAGGAATTAAGGTAGAATATAATTTAAATGAAAAAAATATTAAGCCACAGATGAAATACGCTAATAAGATAGGTGCCAGATACCTTGCACTTATTGGACAAAATGAGTTGGAGACTGGAGTTTTGAGCGTTAAAAATATGGAGAGTGGCGAAAAAGAAGATGTTAAAATAGATGATTTAATAGAATATATGGAGAAGTAAAAAATGATTAGTGAAAATATGGCGGGTCTAAAAAGGACTCATTACATGACAAATCTTACAGAAAATGATGTTGAAAAAACAGTTACCGTTATGGGTTGGGTTCAAAAGAGGAGAAACCTTGGTGGACTCGTATTCTTAGATTTAAGAGATAGAACTGGTATTTTACAGGTTGTAATTGATGTAAGTACAGCAGACGAGAGCGTAGCTAAAAAGGCAGAGCAAATAAGAAATGAGTTTGTTGTAGCTGCAAAGGGAGTTATTAAGAAGCGTGGTTCAGTAAATGAAAATATGAAGACAGGTAGTATTGAACTTGTTGCTGATGAAATTAAGGTTTTGAACGGGGCTAAGACACCACCTTTCCACATTACTCGTGATAGCGATGTAAAGGAAGATTTAAGGCTTAAGTATAGATACTTAGACCTTAGACGTCCTGACTTAATGGAAAAGATTATAATGAGAAATAAGATTGCAAAGGTATTTAGAGATTTTCTAAGCGAGGAAGGATTTATTGATATTGAAACTCCTATGCTTACTAAGTCTACTCCAGAAGGTGCAAGGGACTATCTAGTTCCAAGTAGAATTTCTCAGGGTTCATTCTACGCACTTCCACAATCACCTCAAATTTTCAAACAACTTTTAATGCTTTCAGGCTTTGACAAGTATTATCAGATAACAAAGTGTTTTAGAGACGAGGATCTTAGAGCGGATAGACAGCCAGAGTTTACACAGGTCGATATAGAAATGTCCTTCGTAGAAGAAGAAGATGTAATTGAACTTAATGAAAGACTACTTGCAAGGGTATTTAAGGATGTACTAGATGTAGATATTGAACTTCCGCTTAGAAGAATCCCTTATGAAGAAGCTATGGAAAGATATGGAAGTGACAAGCCAGACCTCCGTTTTGGATTAGAGCTTGTAAACATTTCAGAAATAGTTAAAGATTGTGAGTTTAAAGTATTTACTGACACAGTTAAAAACGGTGGTTCTGTAAGAGGTATTAACGGTAAAGGACTTGGGAATCTAGCTAGGAAGAAGATTGATGCAATTAGCAAGAGTGCAGTTGAGTACGGTGCTAAGGGAATGGCTTGGATTGCAATTAAAGAAGATGGAGAAGTTAAGTCTCCAATAGCCAAGTTCCTTGGGGATGAAAAAGTAAATGAGATTATAGGTGCTATGGATGGTCAAAACGGAGATTTATTATTATTCGTTGCTGACACTGATAGTGTGGTATTTGCAGCACTTTCTAATGTTAGACTTGACCTTGCTAGACAACTTGATTTAATAAATGATGATGAGTTTAGTCTTTGTGTTGTAACTGAGTTTCCATTAGTAGAGTGGAATGAGGAGCAGGGCAGATATACTGCTATGCACCATATGTTTACAGCGCCTAAGGATGAAGATTTAGATAAATTGGAGAGTGGTGACCTTGGAACTGTAAGTTCAAAGGCTTATGACTTCTGCTTAAATGGTTTTGAAATCGGTGGTGGTTCTATAAGAATCCACAGGAGAGATGTTCAACAAAAGATTTTCAAGGCGCTTGGATTTAGTAAGGAAGATGCACAAGAAAGATTTGGATTTATGCTAGATGCGTTTGAATACGGTGTACCACCACATGGTGGAGTTGCCTATGGTCTTGATAGGGTGGCCATGATAATGACTAAGTCTAAGTCAATCAGAGACGTAATTGCCTTCCCTAAGGTTAAGGATGCCTCTTGTCCACTTACAGATGCACCATCATTCGTTGATAAGGCACAATTAGAAGAATTGGCTTTAAACATCGTAGAGATGGAGAAATAATGGCTGAATATGGCGAAGTAATAAAAATAATAGATAATAAAGTAAGACTAAAAATGCAGAGAAATGAGGCTTGTGGTTCTTGTCATGCTTGCGATCTTGGAAGTGGTGGCAAGATGGTTGAAATCACAGCCTTGAATAAGTGCAATGCAGAGATTGGCGATACTGTTGAACTTTTTATCAAAAAAGAAAAGTTTTTAAGTGCGGTTGCTATAATGTATGTTATACCACTTATTGCACTTTTTATTGGAATAGGTTTAGGTTATTTAATAAACCATTTTGGAGCATTTAATAGTGAACTTATTCCTGTTTTATCTGGATTTTTACTTACAATTATAACTTTTTTAGGCATAAAAAAACTAGATAAGAAAAAGCTGGAGAGCAAGTATACACCTATGGCTATTAAAGTCATCAAGTAAAGGAGAATGTATGTATAACATTGATGTGGTAAAACAGTATGATGAAGAAGTTGCTAAGGCATTTGAACTCGAATTATTTAGACAGCGTGAAAATATAGAGTTAATAGCTTCCGAAAACTTTGTTTCTGAGGCTGTAATGGCTGCAATGGGAAGTCACCTTACAAATAAGTATGCGGAAGGTTACCCAAATAAGAGATATTATGGTGGATGCCAGTACGTTGATATAGCGGAAGATATTGCAAGAGATAGATTAAAAGAAATATTTGGAGCTGAGCATGCAAATGTTCAGCCACATTCAGGGTCACAGGCGAATTTAGCTGTATTTTTTGCTTGTATGGAGCCGGGTGATACATATTTGGGAATGAGTTTACCACATGGAGGACATCTAAGTCATGGCAGCCCAGTCAATATTTCTGGAAAGTATTTCAAGGCTATTAGTTATGGTCTTGGTGATGATGGATACATAGATTATGATGAAGTAGAAAGATTAGCTTTAGAAAACAAGCCAAAGTTAATAGTTGCAGGTGCTAGTGCCTACAGCCGAGAGATAGATTTTAAAAGATTTGATGAGATAGCTAAGAAAGTTGGAGCTTATCTCATGGTGGATATAGCACATATTGCAGGACTTGTTGCTGCAGGTTTGCATCAAAATCCAGTTCCTTATGCTGATTTTGTAACATCTACTACTCATAAGACCCTTAGGGGACCTAGAGGTGGATTTATTCTTTGTAAGGAAGAATACGCCAAGATGATTGATAAGGCTATTTTCCCTGGTATTCAGGGTGGACCACTAATGCATATTATAGGTGCAAAGGCTGTTTGCTTTGGTGAAGTTTTAAAGGATGAATTTAAAGAATATCAAAATCAAGTGCTTAAAAATGCAAAGGCTCTAAGTTCGGAACTTATTAAAAGAGGCTACGACATAGTTTCTGGTGGAACTGATAACCACCTTATGCTAGTGGATTTAACTAGTCATAATATTACTGGTAAGGAAGCCGAACATCTTCTAGATGAGGTTAAAATTACTTGTAATAAAAACACTGTTCCTAATGATAAGCAGAGTCCTTTTATAACCAGTGGAATTAGGCTTGGAACACCAGCCGTAACTACTAGGGGTATGAAAGAAGAGCAGATGGAGAAGATAGCTGAAATTATTCATTTAACTTTAAGTGATTTTGAAAAAAATGCGGATAAGGCTAGAGTTATGGTTAAGGAACTTGTAGACGACTTTCCTCTTTATTAAAAATGAAAAAGATATTTTTTGTATTAATTATTTTAATTTTAATATTGGTAGGCTGTACTGATAATTACAGATATGAGCCAAAAGTTATTGAAGAAAAATTCTCGTTTCCAGAGTTGGAAGCGGGAAGATATCTTCCTCACAAGAAACATCTTGTAAACAGGCTAAATCTTGCCTTTGTAGGGGATGTTATGGTTCATTATGGACAAATTAAGGCAGCTGATGTAAGTGGGAAAGATGGAGAAGATAGCTTTGATTTTCGTCCGTCTTTTCGTTATATTAAGGATATTATTTCTAAGGCTGATTACGCCGTTTGCAATATTGAAACAACTTTTGCAGGTGCTGATAAGGGAAGAAATTTTGGAACTAGGTATAAGGGATATTCTGGTTATCCGACTTTTAATACACCATCTACCCTTGCTTATGCTTTGAAAGAGGCTGGTTTTGACCTAGCTTTGCTAGCTAATAATCATACGCTTGACAGTAGGGTTTCAGGGATTAATTCAACTATAGATGTGGTTGAAAAATTAGGCTTTGACCATATTGGAACAAGAAAAAGTGCAGAAGAAAAAACATATCTAATTAAGGAAGTAAATGGTATTAAGCTAGCCATGACCAATTATACTTATGGAATGAATGGTTTTGGACTAAGTGAGGACAGCTCTTATGCTGTAAATCACTTAAATAATTATGATGAAAAATATATAGATAATATGTTAGATGAAGTGAAGATAATGCTTAGAGAAAATCATGATTACAGCATAGTTTTTTTACACTTTGGAACTGAATACAGTGATTATCCAAGTAGGACTTATCAAAAACGTATAGTTGAGAGTTTGTTTAATATCGGTGTAGATGCAGTGATAGGTTCACATCCTCATGTTTTGCAAAAATTTGAAAAGATAGATTATTCAGGGGGAGAAAGGTTTGTAGCTTATTCATTAGGTAATTTTATATCGTCACAAATGAGTTATAGAACCAAGTATCCTACTGATTTTGGTGGAGTTCTTGGACTAGAATTAGAAAAAATAGATGATGGTGAAGTAAAAATAATAGATTACAGTTTTGATCCGACTTATTGTCTTAAAAATAGTGAAAATTACTTTATCTTGCCAGCACTAAAATTACCAAGCGACTTTGACTTAAATACTTATGATAAAGGTAGACTTAGAAATTTAGAAAATGAAGTCTTGCCTAGAATTAGTCCAGAGAAGTTTGGGAGATAGACCCTCGTGAATCCATAAAACTGTTATGTCCTTTTAAAATTTGACTCTCGTTTTGCAGGTTCAGTATAGGCACTGAACTTAGTCTTGCGATTTCCTATAAGTTGAATCAAAACGGAAGTCGGTACTAAGACATAAAAAAATTAAGAACTGAGAACGGTAATGATTTATACATTAATATGTATAAAGCGAAAAACATATATCAAGTAAATCTGCATTACCGTTCTCTATGAAAGTTATAGCGAAAAACACCATAGCAACCATAGGGAACTTCAGATTTCCTAATCAATAACTTAGAAAGGTTTACAAATGAAATACAACACTTTAATAATTGATTTAGACAACACCCTAATTGATTTTGATATAATGGAAGAAAAAAGTCTAATACAGGCATTTGATAAAAATGCAATTCCTTACAATAAGGAAATACTTGATAGATACTACGAAATAAACGTAAAAATGTGGAAAGACTTAGAGTTAGGTTTAGCTAAAAAGTCAGATATAGTCGTAAAAAGGTTTGAGATTTTATTTAAGGAATATGGCATTGAAGTATGTCCTGTTAAGTTTAATAAAGATTACTTGTCATTTATGCCTGAAAATATTTATTTTATTGACGGTGCGAGGAAAGTTCTTGAAACTATTAAGGATAAATATACGAATGTTCTTATGACAAATGGCTTGATTGATGTGCAAAAGGAGAAGATAAAAAGGCTTTCTCTTGATGATTATTTTGAGTATATTATAATATCGGGAGAGGTAGGATATGAAAAACCAAATGTCGAAATATATGAGTATATGGAAAATTTGCTTGGCGGAGTAGATAAAAATAAAGTTTTAGCGATTGGAGATTCACTTAGCTCGGATATAAAAGGTGGAAAAAATTACGGAATAGATACGTGTTGGTTTAATAAAAACAAAAAGAATAAAGATAATGATGCAAGTTATGAAATAGATAGTTTATATGATTTGTTGGATATAATTAGATAATTATAAATTCATACTTTTAAGCTTGATTTTATGTAATTATTTTTTCTTGACATTAATAAATCTTCCGTTTACAATGGAATGGGGAATGTAAGCGATTTACACATAATAATCATTACTATTTGCTAAAAATTTAATCAACTTAAGTGCAAATGTGCTATGGTGAATAATAAATATGATTGTATTGTCGAATAGGGATTTGTAGGTTGTATAATGAGGTATTTTAATAATTAGATACTTTATTATACTTTTTTTTGTTTTTATAGGAGATGTCGAATGAAACAATTTAAGAAGTTTGTTAGCTTGTCATTAGCATTGTTGCTTGTCATTTCATTTTTTCCAAATATTGCATACGCAGATGGAGAAGGTATTTCTGATGAAGCTAAACAAGAGGTAATTGAAGTAGTTGAAAGTACGGAAACGATTGAAAATGCTGCTCAAGGAGAAGAGCTTGGTGAAAAACCGATAGAGGAATTAGAAAATTCAGAGAAACTTATTAAAGAAGAAGCTGAACTTGAGGATGAGCCTGAAGTAGAAGTTACAGAAGTTCAGGATAAGTCTGAAGGTGAAACAACAGAATTTCAAAATGTAGAAGATAATGAAGACCCAAAATTAGAAAATGTAGAGAAAAGAAATTCGCTAAATTCAAGTACAATAAATGCGGATAATGTTGACGAGTATTTAAAAATTGATTTAGATACTGATGAAGATATTAATCTTAATGATGAAGCAAATGGTTATGATGACTATGTGCTTGATGTTAATATTGAACTTGAAAATCTTGGCGATTTTTTTGATGATGATTTTGCCTATGTTGATGAAGTGACTTTGGTGATAGAATTGCCAGAAGAAGGACTAAAATTAGCTTATGGTCAAGATAAAGAGGTTAAAATACCTTGGATTGGTGCTTTTGAAGAAAAGCGTTTTTGGGATGTGGATATAGATGTTTCAAAGGTAGAACGTGAATATTCGTATGATGTAGTTGTTTATATAGGTGATGGTGATTCTTCAACAAACGATGATAAAGTAGAAATTAAAAGATTCACTAGAACAATTAAAGTTCCAGCAGTACAGAAAAAACGTGGAATAATTTTTTTACATGGTATAACAGGCGGAGAAATTAAGATTAATCAAAATTCAAATTCGAGTGTTGCCCTTGCAAATATGACAGAAGATTTATCGTATTCTCACAATAGACCTTATAAGTCAGGTGATATCCTATACGTTTCTGATGCTGCTAATGTAGATAGCTATATTGGAATGTTTACAAGTTTGTTCGGAGTAGAATACATTAAGACTGATATGCTTATGATGCAGTGCGATAGATACGGTAATCCAATAGTAGCATCTGGCGGTACTGGATTGCTTGTTGAAGGTGAACATTATGGACCTATTGGAATATATAACCCTACAATGAAAAATCTTGTTGATAATTTTAAGGATGATTATGGTACTAGGAATATTAATTTCTTTGGTTACGATTGGAGACTTTCATCAAGTAAGTCAGCAAACAATTTGGAAGCTGCAATTGAAGAAGAAGGTTATGATGAAGTAATTTTAATATCTCATAGTATGGGAGGTTTGGTTGTATCTTCATTTTTAAAGAAAGAAGAAAATAGAGAAAAGGTAGATAAGTATATTTCTATTGCTACACCTTTCTTGGGAGCGCCTAAGGTTGTAATGGTGCTTGGAACTGGTGGGGGAATGACTGGATACGATTTGGCAGATCAAGTAGTTGGTAGCATGCTTAGATATCTGACTGTAAATATGCCTGCAATTTATGAATTGCTTCCAAATGAGAGATATTTTTCTTTAAATAAATCTTATTATTTGAATACAACAGTAGGTGCAGACTCTAACACAAGGGCTAAATTAGAAACATTTGATGAATCGATTAATATTGTAAATGAAATGTTTGATAAGGGAAATGACCGTGTGATTCTTGAAAATGCCTTAGATTTCCATGAAGGATTATTTGAAGGTGAAAAACATATAAGTAGTTTGGTAAACACATATTATATAGTTGGATATGGATATGATACAATCGCTGAGTTAGATATAGATCACGATGAGGATGGAAATTATGATTGGATGTATGAGTCTTCACATAGGAATATAGAGGGTGATGGAACAGTTCCTCTTATTAGTGCACTTGTTGGTGGTAAACTTGGAAATGCAAAAAAATATTTTGCAAATAAAGAACACTTGGCAATAGTTTCAGATGAAAGTGTCTTAGCTCTTATTGATAGCATAATTGCTAGTAAAAGCGATGAGGATATTTCTTATTCATCTGATATAACAGAAGACTTATTATCTGTTATAGGTAATAGACCTCTTACTCCAAAGGAAGATGGAATTACTTATGAAGAGCTTGCTAATAATGGAATTGATTTTTCCATAGAGAAAGTTGAAGTAAGTTTTGAATTAAGTGGTTTAGAAGAAGTCGATAACATTATATATGAAAAACAGAGATTGATAAAAGGTAATAAGGCTGTAAGACCTGAAATAGTTGAAGTTAAAGGTTATGATTTTGAAATGTTTACTTTAGATGGTGAACAGGAGTTTAACTTTGAAGAAAGTGAAATTAATGAAGATATAGTAATAAAAGCAGTATATAAAAAGACAGTAAATGAGGAAATTGAAGCTTTAGATGCTGAACCTATTACTACTTTTGTTACTGTGGCATTGGATGAAGAAACACAGGCAGATTTTGATGCGTTATCCTCATTTGGTTTTAAATGGATGCACGTTGCATTTAAGGAAAGTATATCTGGTTTAGGATATTATGAGATGGGTATGAATTATGATATTACTAATTCTCATGGCTTAAAGGCAGGTAATATAGCTAGTGTAGACTTAGGAAAGGGAGTTTGGTACGGTGCTCAAATAGTTGTTCCAGTAGAGGGTAATAAGGAATTTAATCCTATTAAGATGAGCATAAAAAGTGTTCGTAGAGGTTATTGGTTCCCTACTACTTACAGAACACTTTTCCTAAATGTAAGTAAGAGGTTTGATGTTAGTTTAGAATCACTTAAAGAACATAATTTTGTAGATGAAGATGTTTTGATAAAAGTAATTGACGATGAGAATAATTACTTTGTTAAAGGCTTAAAGGCTGTTTATTTAGATGATGCCCAAACACCATTAAATAGAAATGATTATGATATAGAAGGTAATTTGATTATTTTACGTTCTAATCTGTTTTCTGAAACAGGCAATCATAGAATTAGAGTTCGTTCAAAGAATTATGATGATAGAGTGCTTGAATTTGAAGTAGAGAGAGAACTTGAAGAGTTTGTGATTAAGACTGGTGAAAACTACGTTGGAAGTCCTATTACTTTTGTTATGGAAGGAAGTGAAGGTGACTTTTTAAGTAATCTTACAGAGCTTCATTTAGATGAAAGTATTGTTGATAGTTCACTGTATTCAATAAGTGAGGATATGAAGTCTATTACACTTGATGCTTCACTATTTAGCCAAGATGGACAAAAAACACTTAAATTCATAGCAAAATACTATGGTGAAGTATTATTTAACTTTGATGTTTTACCATTAAAAGATGTGAAGATAATTAAAATCGAGAAGAAGAGCTATTCTCCTTGGTTTGGTAGTCCTTATGATTATTATGAGTTAAGTTTTGATGATGATGATTATGCTTCTCTTGTTAACTATGTAAAAGTTAGAGAATTGGAATATCAAAAATCTGATTTATCAGAAGATGACCAATATATGGTATATAGTAGTAAGCTAATTGATATAAGGTTTGCTGGATTTGCTGGAACAAACGTTACAGATACTAATGCTAAGGTTTTGATGAAGGCTGATGGATATAATGACTTGGAGTTTGTAGTTGATAGAAATGGAGAAATATTAGATGTAAGCCAGACATCAATTTTACCAGAAGACTTTGAAATTGCTTATGATGGCGAGGGTGTAATATTCCTAGGAAATCCTGTCAATATTAGTACACAGACATTAAAGTACATTAAGAATATTCACAAAATTGAAGTAGATGGAGAACTTATTAGTTCTGATAAATACAGTGTCGAAAATGATATTTTAAGCATTGACTATGAAGTCTTTGGAAGTTTAGGTGAGCATGAAATAAGTGTTTACGCTAACTCATATGATAAGAAGAATTTTACAGTAAATTATGTTGAAGAAAGTACAGAGCCAGAGTTGATTGCCCCACCAGAGACTGATACAATAGGCATTCAAGATGGTTGGTGGGTTGATTCTTATGATTTTAAATTAAAAGGTGAAGTGGACTTTGCAGACTACTTTAAGAAAGTTAAATCAATTAGTGTAAATGGTGTTGAACTTGAAAAATCATCAAGTTATAGTTCTTTATCACAGAGTGGAGAATATTTCTGTAAGGATAAACTCATTGGAATCGGTAAAGACGAATTTGAAGAGGGCGAAAGCGTTGTGCTTGTAAAAGCCGATGGATATGAGGACTTTAAATTTACGGTTTCTAGAGAAAGCTATTGGAAGAATATTACTTATGTAGAGGTCGAAGAACTTGTTGAAGAGGAAGTTCCAGTAGATGTTCCAGAGGATGGAGATGAAAATACAGAGAGTTCTGAAACTGAGACTCAAACAGAAAACACTGGAAGTACAGAGGCAGAGACTGAAACAGAAGACGCTGAGACTCAAACAGAGAGTGCTGAAGAAACTGAGATTCCAGAAGAAGAAACAGAAAATGCCGAAGAGATTATTTTAAATCCATTTAAGATGGAAAAGTACGAGTTGAAAAGCGGTACATTAAGTTATTATTGTAGAATTTCATTTGAGCATGATAGTGAAAATCAGGCGGATGATTTAGCTGAATATCTTAGCAAAATTAAGAGCTTTGAAGTAAATGGAACTGTTTATTCAAGTTCATTATTTGGGAATTTAACCAGTGATAATATGTATACAGTTTCAGAAGGTAAATACATTGATTTTAGTATTGGGAATGTAAACTTTGATGCTTCTAATTTAGTTATGGTAGAGGCAGAGGGCTATAAAAATAATTATATTTTATTAGCAAAAAATAATTCTGAAACATTGAAAGTATTGCCAAAGGTTAAGAGCGTATCTGTTCGTTTGATTCCAACTTTGATGGATCCAGGTTATGCAAGGCTTGAGTTTGAAGGTGAGCCAGAGCAGGTGGCACAATTTATTTACAATATTGAATCAGTTAATGTAAATGGCTATGAGTACAACAAATATCCTGTTGTAGGAAGTGGAATACTATTTAAGCTATTAGAGATATCAGAGGATGTTGGACTTAGAGATGTTGCGGTAAAATTCTCTAAATACATAGCTGAGAATATGGGAGCAAATCCACTTGCAAGTGATTTATTGAGTTTGCTTAATGATAATGTTGAGGATTTATCTGGAACTTTAAGTGGATTTATTGCTGACCATTCATGGTTTGGTGCTGAAAGAGAGAAAGTGCAGAATGCTAATGGAGAGTGGATAAAGAATGAAACTACAGTTACCGAAATTCTTGATTTAAAGACTGCGATATTGCCTTCTCCACTTGGAACTTGGGCATACCTTGACTTTTCATCAGAATCAATAGACTTTTTTGGACCAACAAACATTGTGATTAAATCGGAAGGATTTGAAGATTTATCTGTTGATTTTACAGTTGTTAGTACAATATTAGATCAAGGTCAAGTAAAAGATGCCTTAGCTATAAAAGATGTATCTTTCCATGATGTAAGTTTTTTCCCTGACTACTGTAGATTTGCATTTGATAGTGATAGTAAACTTGCTGTTAACAATTATTTGCTTAGTATACGTTCTATAAAAGTAAATGGAATTGAACATTCAAAACATAGTTCTTTATTATGGAGTAATTCGTTTATGTTCTCTAAAGTTTACGGTGATATATTTGGAAAATATGCATTCTTGGATATGACTACTGGTGCCTTTCCAGAGGAAGGTAGTGTCAATGTTGAAATCTTTGCAAATGGTTATAAAACACAAAGGTTTGCATTAGATAAGCAAGGAAATATAAGTGAGTTTAATAAGAATGTACCTGATAAGGATGTTGAATTTAAAATTCTTGAGGTAAAAGAGGGCGATGATGTGGTGCAAAGTGCACCAGAAACAGAGTAAGGATATATGGGGTCGGTGTGAATATCACATCGGCCTTATTTTTTGGATATTATTATTTTAAACTAGCGATTTTAGCAATAATGTAGTAGAATAGCTATTAAGATGAGGAGTAAAAATGCTAAGAATAAAGATAATATCTGTTGGAAAATTAAAAGAGAAGTTCTTGAAGGATGGCATAAAGGAGTATGCTAAGCGTTTGTCGACTTATTGTAGATTGTCATTTTTTGAAGTTGCTGATGAAGCGATAACAAAGACGAATTGTACTAAAGTAGAGGAAGATAAATTAAAAAGTGCCGAAGCAGATAGAATAAAAAAACACATTAAGCAAGGTGACTATGTAATTGCGCTTGATTTGAAGGGTAAGTCTTTGAGTAGTGAGGGTTTGGCAAGCCATATTGAAAAGTTGGCTATCAGTGGTAAGAGCGATATAGTTTTTGTAATTGGTGGAAGCCTTGGTCTTGCAGATGATATACTTAAGATGAGTGATTTTAGACTTTGTTTTTCTCAGATGACATTTCCGCATCAGCTTATGAAGTTAATATTAGTAGAGCAGATATATAGAAGTTTTAAGATAATAAAAGGTGAGACATATCACAAATAAAGGAATGTAATGGACGAATTTAAACTTATTAGATTAGCTGTTAAGGGCGATGTAAGTGCTTTTGAAAAGCTAATAATACCATATGAGAAAAAAGTTTATAATATAGCACTTGGAATATGCAAGAATGAAGAGGATGCCAGAGATGTTTCTCAGGAGGTATTTATAAAGGTGTATAGAAAATTGGACAGTTTTTCCTTTAATTCAACATTTTCTACGTGGATATATACGATTACTAGAAATACGACCTTAGACTATCTTAGAAAAGAAAATAAGAGGCGATATTCTAGCGTTTCTGATGATAAGATGGACATGATAGAGGATAGCGAGCAAAAACCACTTGATAAAATTATTTCTGATGAAAATGTTGCTTTTCTAAAAAGATATATGGAAAAGTTAGGTGATGATGATAGGGTTCTTTTAACGTTTAGGGAGATTGAGGGTCATTCTTATGAAGATTTATCAAAGGTCTTTGGGCTTAAGGTCGGAACAGTAAAATCAAAGATTTTTAGAGCTAAGAAAAAGTTAAAAAAACTTATTGAAGATGATATGGAACAAAATCGGGATTTTTTCGTCTAAGTAGTAGGAGACAAAATGGATTGTAGTGAATTTAAAAATTATATTGATGACAATTTAATAGAGAAGAATGAAAACTTAGACGGAGAGCACAGACTTCATTTGGATGAATGTGAGAGTTGTAGGGAATTTTATTTTCATTACCAAAAGTTAGAAAAAGGTTTTGATAATTTGAGAAATAGCCTATTGCCAGAAGATTTCCATGAAAACCTCATGGAAGAAATCAATCCTAAAAATCATCATGTTTCCATTTTACTTAGAAATAAAAAATTAGGCGTAGTGGCAGCGTTGTTTATAATATTTTTCTCAAGTTATGCTGTTTATGATTACACGCAAAATGCTAATTTTGATAAAGTAGTATTTTTTGGAGAAATGGCAATGGATTCAAAAGATGAAGTTTTATATAAAGGTGCAGCGAAGGAAGAGAGTTTTGAAAATAAGTCAGAAGCTAAGAAAATAAATCCGTCTGAAGCTAAAGTACAGAATAAAGAAGAAAAAATTTTTTATGAAGGTATCGAAGCGGACAAGGAAGAAAAAAATATTTTAGGTCTTGAATCTAATAAAGGACTTATGCTTTCAAACGAGGATGATTCGATAGGATTTGTTTTGAATGGTCAAAATCTAAGGATAAATGAAGATGTTAGTTTGGAACTTATCACAATTATTAATTCGAGCGAGGAAGTTAAGAATACTGAAAGTTTAAAGATAGAATTTCAAGATGACTTAACTTATAAAGATAAAGTTGGCATTGCAAAAATTGCTTTGCAAAGTATGAGTTTAAGCGATGATTTATCTGCCAAAAAAGGAGATTACTATTTTAAGAAAAATGGTAAAATTTATAAGGTAGATAAGAAATTCTATGAAATATTAAGGACTAGAAAGTAGATATAGTTATGCTAGTTTCAAAAAATGATTATATAAAAGTTAAAATAATAGACTTGAGTAAGGATGGCGTTGGCATTTCGAAGTACAATGATTTAGTTGTATTTGTAAAGGGCGCTATAATAGGCGACCTAGTTGAGGCGAAAATAATAAAAGTTAAGAAGAACTATTTTATAGGACGATTAGAAAAGATAATTGAGCAAAGTCCATATAGGATAGCTTCTTTATGTCCGGTAAGTTTCAGTTGTGGTGGTTGCGTTATGCAAGAGGTAGGATATGAGAATCAACTTGTTATCAAGCAAGGCATAGTAGAGCAGACTATGAAAAGGATAGGCTCGATAACGCATTCGGTTAATAAGGTAGTAGGAAGTGAAAAATTTTTAAAGTACAGAAATAAGGTTCAGCTTCCTGTTAGGGAGATAAATGGCGAAATTAAGATAGGGTATTACCGTAAGGGAACGCATGATATAGTTGAAACTGATTATTGTAATGTTGAGCATGATAATAATAAAATAGTTAAAAATATTTTAAAAGAATTTATGTTGGAAAATTCGGTTTCAGCTTACAATGAGAGGACTCATAGGGGAGTGGTTAGACATCTGCTAACAAGAATGGTAAAGGATGGAGAACTTTCGGTAACGGTAGTAGTAAATGCAAAAAAGTTAAAAAAGTCAGATATTTTGATAGCCAAATTAAGCGAATTTGACTTTGTAAAAAGTATTTCTATCAACATAAATATGGAAAAAACTAACAGAATATTAGGAAGTGAAACTATAAATTTATATGGTGAAAAAAATGTAGAAGATGATTTTGCTCACCTAAAATTTAAAATATCGCCAAATTCTTTTTATCAGATAAACAAGCCACAAGCAGTAGCGGTTTATGAAAAAGTAGCCTCTTATTTAGAAGATAAAAAAGAAAATGTCTTAGACCTTTACTGTGGAATTGGTACGATTTCTCTCTTTGTTGCAAACAAGGCTAAAGAGGTGATTGGTGTAGAAATAGTGGAGCAGGCTGTAGAAGATGCGAAGGAGAATGCAAAGTTAAACGGTGTCTTAAATGTTAGCTTTATATGTGGAAAGTCGGAAGAAAAGATAGTAGACATTGTGGATAAGGACAAGATAGATGTGATCATAGTCGACCCTCCACGAAAAGGCTTGCACGAGAACGTAATAGAGCAAATATTCGAGATAAAACCAAAGAAAGTAATATACGTATCCTGTGATGTAGCAACGCTAGCAAGAGATTTAAAACTTTTAAAAGAAGAGTACGAAATAAGGGAAATAACGCCATACGACTTTTTTCCGATGACAATGCATATAGAGAATGTTGTATTTATGTCGAGAAAATAAATATTATTGCAATTGAGGAAAAAGACTACATATCTTTAACTGATATGGTAAAAAATATAGAAAATGGCTCAGCCTTAATTGAAAAATGGTTGAGAAATAAGAATACAATAGAGTTTTTAGGGATATGGGAGGAAATATATAATTCTAATTTTAATTCCCTCGAATTCGATGGAATTAGAAATCAAGCAGGATTCAATCGTTTTATTCTTTCTGTTAAACAGTGGGTAAATAAAACGGGTGAAATAGGAATACTTGCAAGGGCTGGAAGGTATGGAGGAACTTATGCCAATAAAGATATAGCTTTTGAATTTGCGTCATGGGTATCTCCATATTTTAAATTATATTTAATTAATCAAATTTTTTAAGGAGAAGAATTATGAGATATGTATATAAAGAAGTGAAATTTCAAAAAGGATTGATAGATTCAAAACTAGCGGAACATCGTGAAATTATTGATGAAATGGCTAAAGAAGGATATAGATATACAGGTTGGATACCAACAAAAGTCTTTGGTTATGGCAATATAGGTGAGGTAGACTTAATTTTTGAAAAGGATGAGTAAAAATTAAGGTTCTCGTTATTTTTTATAATAAATATTTGGCTTATTCTTCCTAAGAGATTGACGATATAGAGTATGAATACTATATAAAATTATTTTTTAGGAAAGGAAATAGCAAATGCAAACAAAAAATTATTTGATAGGTTATTAAAAGAAGATAAAGACCACAAAGTTATTTCTGCCCTTGGAGGAGTTTTGCATAAGAATTCTTTGGATATGAAGATAAATGCTATAGGTGCAATGCATGGAGAAGGGTATTTGGAAGCCAAGTGAAATCCGATGTTCCCATTATCTGATATATTTATTTTAGGCATACTTTTACTTCTGGACTGTTAATATCGGATTTCGACTTTAAGGTTATATCATCAGAAGTATTATCACTTGTTTTTGCTAGAAATCCTAGATATAAGCCTAATTGGTTTGCGAATTTTTTTAAGAAAAAAGGATAGCAATTTACTAGACTTTGGGACTGCAGAATATATGAAAAATTTTCATAAAAATTATCTTTACCTTTATAATGACCTTTTTGGATTAAAAAAAGGTCATCATGGTTATAGAAAAAAATTTATTATTTTGATATTCTTTATCAGATATAAAAAGTAATTTTTGGTGATAAAGGAGAAAAGATGGAAAAGACTGTTGATAATAAAAAAGAAAATCTTTTAAATGCTAATATAATAAAACTTATGTTTAAACTATCTCTACCTGCTATAGTAGGTATGTTTGTAATAGGTTTGTATAGTTTTGTAGATGCTATTTTTGTTGGGCAGTGGGTTAATGAAGTAGCTGTTGGTGCGATTTCAGTTGCTTATCCTATTACCTTGCTTAACAATGGTATTGCTGTTTTGGTTGGTATTGGTTCTGCTTCTGTTCTTTCTAGAGCGATTGGTGCAGACGATAAAGAAACGATTGACAAGATTATGGGGAATCTTTTGACCTTGGTATTTTTACTTTCTTTACTGACAACTATTATTGGTTATTTCTTTACAAGACAACTCTTATCTTTTAGTAGGGTGGAAGGTGAAATGCTTATCTACGCTATAAGATATCTAAAAATTATCTTTATAGGTTCGTTCTTTGTAAACTTCGCACAATCTGCCAATATGGTAATGCGTGGCGAGGGCAAGATGATGATGGCTATGGTTTTTATGGCTGTTGGTGCAATTTTAAATATCATACTAGACCCTATTTTTATAAAAGTGCTAGGGTTCGGAGTAGAGGGTGCGGCTATTGCAACAGTAATAGCTCAGATTGTTCAATTTCTTATAACAATGTTTTACTTTTTAAAATTTAGTGAAAAAGTTAGATTTAAGAAAATTCGTTTGGAAAAGTCCATTCTATCAGGAGTTTTATCTGTTGGTGTTTCTGCAATGCTTATGCAGGTGCTTAGCTTGGTTCAACAAACAGTTGTATATTCCAGACTTATGGTTTACGGTGGAGATGAAAAGGTTATTTTAATGGGGGCAATTATGCGTTATATGATGCTTGCCTTTATACCAGTTTGGGGTATTAGCCAAGGTTTCCAGCCAGTAGCTGGTACTAATTTTGGAGCAGAAGAATATGATAGGGTGAAAAAAGCAAGCGGTATCTTTGCTATAGGTGCCAGTGTTTTAGCCTTTGTTTTTTGGCTACCTTTTATGTTGTTTACTGAAAATATTCTTTCGTGGTTTATTAAGGATAATGTTTCGATTATTACAAATGGTGTATTTGAAGCCCGTATCGCTATGCTAGTATTTCCTTTAGCCGGTGCACTTATTATCTTTGTAACTCTATTTCAAGCTATTGGCAATGCGAAAAAAGCGGGCTCGCTTATTATGTTAAGACAAGCGATATTGTTTGTTCCGTTTGCATATATTTTACCAAGAATCGCTAATTTAAGTTCACTTGGGGTATTTGCTAGTTTTGCTTCAACAGACCTTATTGTATTTTTGCTAGCTGTTATATCTGTTATAAAAATATTTAAAAATAACTTTGCTAAAGCTTAAATACAAATAAATATAGCTATTTTCCCCTCAACTTATATAAGTAAATATTAATTTAATTTTCTTAAATCATTGACGATATAAACTATGAGTACTATATATATTTTAAGGAAAGGAAATAGCTATGCAAACAAAAAGATTATTTGATAAGCTATTAAAAGAAGATAAGGATCATAAGGTTATTTCTGCTCTAGGTGGCGTTTTGTACAAAAATTCCTTGGATATGAAAATTAATGCTATAGGGGCAATGCATGGAGAAGGTTATCTAAGGAGTGCACTTAAGGTTTTTTGGGATGACTACGGACACGGAAGTAATGAGTGGATAAAAAGATGTATAGAAAGAACTTTAGAAAATGATTTTGATGAATACGCTGTTTCTTCTCTCTTGAATTGCAGTGTTAGCTTGGTTGTGCCAATGTGTAAGAAGCTTGGTTTAGTATTTGTTTCATCAAGGGGATATCAAAATTTTAGCACTGGAAAGGTACATGTTTTAAGTTTTGCAAAAAATGTTGATAAAGTCAGGAAAAGATATATATCAAAGGTAATTGAGTTTGGATATATAGATAAAAGTGGGAAAATAGTAGATGTATCAGGTATTAAATCAATAAAGTTTGATGGGAGTTATGTGTGTAATAATCATCAGATATTTGGCAAAGGTGATGCAAGTTATTATAGGAGGGCGACTCTTCCATATGGACGCTGGATGTTGCCGACATACAAGTCATTTATATTTGATGAAGATAAGAACATATATGACGACTTAGATATTCTAATAAGATCTAAGTTATTAATGCTTGATTAGATTTTATTAGAAATTTATATTTTATTATGTACTTGATTTTTTATTATTATACGCATTAAAATGTAATAGATTGTTGTAAAAATAGGGATAATAAAGTTTTATTAGTTTTTAATACATTTTTCCTATATTTGTTTGACAAAGTTAGGTTTAAGTGTTATGATTAGACTAACTTAAAGTTGAAGTAGTTTAACTTAAGCAGTTTCAGTTAGTATCATTCTAATTTCAAGTGTTTTTAGTTTCAATTATTTGAAGTTTAAGATAAAAATAATTAGGAGGTACTAAAATGGAAGGTACAGTAAAATGGTTTAATGGAGAAAAAGGTTTTGGATTTATAACAGGAGAAGATGGAAATGATGTGTTTGCACACTTTTCACAAATTAATTCTGAAGGATACAAGACTTTAGATGAAGGTCAAAAAGTTTCGTTTTCAGTTGTAGAGGGACCAAAAGGACCTCAAGCAGAAAATATTGAAAAACTTTAATACCTAGAATTTCACTCGAAGATAACAATATATTAAATTAGACAAAAGAGATAAGCATGGTATTTATATTGGTACTATGCTTTTTTAATGCAAGTATTGGAGGAAGCAATGGCTAAGAATAAGAGATGTAAGGGCTGTAAAGTGACAAATTTTGTCGATGTTAAGAGCATACGTCTAAGGTCAAAAATAGATTCTGTGAATTTTCGTAAGGATGATATAAATTTAAGTGTTCAGTCTTTTTTTATTGATTCTGATGGAGAAATAATTATTAAAGAAAAATTTTCTCTAGGTTTAGGAGAAACAGAGGTAAAAGCTAAGAGAAAGAACATTAGTATCAAAAAGTCTAAGGCTAAGAAGATAATGGATGAAATTGATGTTTTCGTTAAGGCGAATCCTAAGTTAGAAAGTGATAAGAAGGATTATAGATGGGATGTTGAGATAAGATATTCTGATGGTAGCAAGAGGTTTGCTAGAGCTTTGATTTCAGATAAGAGTAAAAAGAAAGAAGAAGAAATTTCTAAGCTTATTCGTTCATCTCTTGATATGGATAGTCTTTTGCTGTTAGACTCTAAGATAAAAAAGTCTGGGGTCAATAAGCTTGAATTAGAATTTTTTACAATAAGAAAAAAATATAAATAAGATAATAGTTATGATTTTTAAGATTTATTTTGAAATAAAATAATTTTAGGTAAAAGAAAAGGATATTTTGCAAAAAAGTAAAATATCCTTTTCTTTTACCTAAAATTCGCAAGTAAAGTTTAAAAGTATACGAATTTTTAATTTTAGATTGATTCTATTTATTATAAATAAACATTCAGATATTGACAATAATTATCATTAAGGTATATAATATTTTTTAAATTACAGCAGTTTAAATATGAGGAGGTAGATGTGAAGAAAAAGGAAAAAAAGGTTTCAATCTTCAAACTGATTAAACCGTATTTAGGTAATAAAAAGGCTTTTATACCGATAGCTATGATTTTTTCAGCGCTAGCAGCAGTAGTTAATATTTTGCCATTTTATTATATTTGGAGAATAGTTAGGGAGATATTTTCAGGTGGAATGGAAATGTCAACTCAAAAAATTACGACTTATGCGTGGATGCTATTTATATATGCTATTATTGGCATATTGCTTTACTTTGTAGCGCTTATGATGTCCCATTTAGCAGCTTTTGAGGTGGAAATAAATCTTAAAAAAGCTGGGTTTGAAAGGGTTATGAATATGCCACTTGGATTTCATAATACAGAGTCGAGTGGTAAGATTAGAAAGATTATTAATGATGGAACAGTTCAAACACATACATTTTTAGCGCATCAATTACCAGATTTCGCAGGTACGATAATTACGCCTGTATTGGTTCTAGTGATGTTTTTTGTTTTTGACTGGAGGCTTGGACTTGCGGCTCTAGTTCCGCTTGCGTTATCTTTTGCAACTATGTCATTTATGACAAGTATGGAAGGGAATGCCATGCAGGAAAAGTATATGAAGTCTCTTGATGAAATGAGTAATGAGGCTGTTGAGTATGTTAGGGCAATTCCTGTAGTTAAGACTTTTGGGCAAAGCGTTAAGTCCTTTACAAGATTTTATAATAGCATAACAAATTATAAAGAAATGATTATGAAGTATACTATTTTATGGTCCAATCCGTATTCTGTATATTTAGCTTTGGTTGAATCAACAGCATTTTTTTTGATACCAGTTTCTATTTTTATAATAAATAATGATGGTGATATAGGTAGGGTTATAAGCAATTTTATTTTATATATTTTGATAGCGCCTCTATTATCTATGGTACTTATGAGAAGTATGTATTTTACCCAGCAACAAGTATTAGCAAGGAGTGCGGTTGAAAGGTTCAATGCACTCTTTGAATACAATGAGATGGAATATCCTAATAATGGATGCAATTTTGATGGACAAGATATTGAGTTTAGAAATGTTTCTTTTTCCTATGATGATGAAAAAGATGTTTTGAAGGATATAAATCTTAAAGTTAAAAAGGGTGAAACTTTGGCTCTTGTGGGACCTTCTGGCTCGGGTAAAACTACGATGGCTAGGTTAGTAGCTAGATTTTGGGATGTAAGTTCTGGGGATATTTTGATAGGTGGAAACAATATTAAAGACTATACAAAGGAAGAACTTATGGATAATATTTCTTTTGTTTTCCAAAATAATAAGTTATTTAAAACAACTTTAAGAGAAAACATTATCTTCGGAAAGGACCATATTAATGAGGCTGATATAGATAGTGCTCTTTTAAAGTCTAGAGCAAAAGAAATAATAGATTACTTAGAAGATGGACTTGATACTGTAATTGGTAAAAAGGGAACTTACCTTTCGGGAGGTGAGCAACAAAGGATTGCACTTGCTAGAGCTTTTGTTAAGGATGCTCCTATAGTTTTATTGGACGAGGCGACTGCTTTTGCTGATCCAGAGAATGAGCATTTAATACAGTCTGCTCTTAAGGAATTAAGCAAGGGTAAAACGACCATTATGATAGCTCACAGAATGACTACAGTAAAGGATGCAGATAAGATAGCTGTAATTGATAATGGTAATATAGTTGAGTATGGAAATCATGAAAGTCTTATGGCTCAAGCTGGTTTGTATAAGAAAATGTGGGATGAGTATCAAAGAGCTAGCAAGTGGAATATAAAGAGAGGAGCCTAGTTATGAAGAAGTTTTTAAAAGAGAAGTATTCACTTAGTGACAAGGGTGTAGAAGATGTTTTTAAATCAATAATAAGTAGTGCGTTGCTTAACTTGGCTCTTATATTGCCGATGATGGTTTCTTTTACATTTTTGCAACAGTATATAAACAAGTATTACAATGTTTCGTTTAGGAATTTTAATGTTTGGCATTATATAATTATAATAATAATAGCCTTTGTAGTAATGGTATTATTTGCTAAGTATGACTACAAAAAAAGCTTTGTATCAGTATATGAAGAAAGTGCAAAGTCAAGGCTTAAATTGGCAGAAAAGTTGAAAAAATTACCGCTTTCGTATTTTGGAAGGAAAGATGTAGCTGACTTAAGTGCTACAATAATGAGCGATGCCACAAGTTTTGAACACCTTTTCTCACACTCTGTGCCAAAGGTCTATGGTGGACTTTTTGGGATAGTTTTTATGTTTTTTATGCTTTTATGGTTTGATTATAGGTTAGCACTTGCCTTATTTTGGGTAGTTCCAATAGCTTATCTTGTATTTAGACTAGCAAAGGGTGCTAGCGAAAGAGTGTTTAAGCAAAGCTTTGATATTGATAGAGACATAATTGACTCTTTTCAAGAAGGGTTAAATTTGGTTCAGGAAATAAAAGCTTATAATAGAGAAGAACATTTTATATGTGAAATAAAAAATAAATATGATGAGCAAAAAAAGTTGAAAATAAAAACTGAGGTAACTTTGGGTTCTGTTATGAATATATCATTTATACTCCTAAAACTAGGTATGCCATCAGTAGCAATATTTGGTGCTTATTTATTTGTGAATGATAGAGTGGATTTGTTTACTTATATCGTTTTCCTGATTCTCTCTGCTGTTGTTTTTAATCCGATAATGATTGCGATGATGAACTACGGAGAGATGTTATATCTCGATTCTATAGTGGAAAGAATTAGAGAAATTAATGATATGCCATTCCAAGAAGGTAGTACGGAGTTTGAAGCAAATGGGTATGATATAGTTTTTGAAAATGTTGATTTTTCTTATGAAGAAGGAATAAATGTACTTAAGAATGTATCGTTTAAAGCTAAACAAGGAGAGGTAACTGCTCTTGTGGGACCTTCTGGTGGAGGTAAGACAACTGCTGCAAAGCTTTCTGCTAGATTTTGGGATATAGATTCTGGGAAGATTAGCGTAGGTGGAGTTGATATTTCAAAGATAGATCCAGAGACTTTATTAAAAGAATTTTCGATAGTTTTTCAAGATGTAGCTCTATTTAATTCTAGTGTAAAGGAGAATATAAGACTTGGTAGAAAAGATGCTAGCGATGATGAAGTTATGAGAGTGGCTAAAATAGCTAGATGTGAAGAGTTTATAAATAAATTACCAGAAGGTTATGATACTTTAATAGGAGAAAATGGTGAGAACTTGTCAGGAGGAGAAAGACAGAGGATTTCTATTGCAAGGGCTTTGCTAAAGGATGCTCCGATTATTTTGCTTGATGAATCAACTGCTTCTCTCGATTCTGAGAATGAAAGTAAGATACAAGAAGGTATATCGGAGTTAATAAAGAATAAGACTGTAATAATTATTGCTCATAGGATGAGGACAGTCTTAGATGCTGATAATATTATTGTAATAAAGGATGGTGAAGTGGCTGAAAGTGGTAAGCCTAATGATTTAATTTTGAGTGATGGAATTTTTGCATCTATGTATAATATGCAAATGGAGGTGAAGTAAGCTGTATTTTTATAAATTTAATTAATATAATGCTTTATACTTATGTTATAATGATAGTTGTTAAAATTATTTGACTTAGAACTTACTATAGTCAAGTGATATTAACAACTATATTATTGTATTTATAATATCTATTAAGGATATACTTTATTTGGACGATAAGTATATTGTACTAGATCTTATTATCATGCAATAGGAGTAGCAATGAAAAAAAAGAAAAGATTTTTTGACAAACTAAATATTTTCAATAACTATGTATATTATCTGTTTATTTTGGCTATAGTCTTGTCTGCTTTACTACTTATATTTACATTTATTAAAAGTGATAATCAGTTGGATAATATTTATTATCCTAATAAAGTTAACCCAACTTTGATTAAGGATGTCACTCTTAAAAGTTCTGATGGAAAAGTAGAAGAGGTAGAACTACCAGTTAAAAGAAGTTCGGATAATTCATATTCATATAAATTTACTATAGATAAAGATCCTAATAACTTAAAGCAATGTATTAATGTAATAATCAGCTATACGTTCTTTAGAATCAAACATGGGGATGAAATTATTTATGAAAGCCCTATTGATTCAGGTGGTATGGTTCCTAGTATGGCAACAACTTTTAATATAATAGAAGTTCCAAATAAATTTTTGGGCAAAGAACTTGAGATTGAGTTTGTGTCAAATCTTGATAGTGATAGGGGAATTATGATTCCTCAGATATATGTAGGTACTAAGAATGCTATTACGGTATATCATTATTATAATGATATGTTTAAACTTACTTCGGCAGCGATATTATTCATAACCTCGATTTTCATGGCTATAATAGGATTTTTCTTTATGAAGATAAAACATTCATCAAGAAACTTGTTTATAGCTGTGTTATTTACTGTCGTAATGTCATTTTATATTTTGTTTAGAACATCTATAATGTACTATTATTTAGATAACTATATTTTGGCTTACTTTATACAGTACACTTGTTTTATAATTTTGCCATTGCCACTATTTTTACTATTTTTGAATATTTTTTATGAAAATGATTATTATGACTGGAGGGCAAGGTCCTTTGAGTATTTTATTATAATTATATTTATAAACTTGATTACACAATGGCTGCTTACTATTTTTGGGATTAGTGAGTTTGTTTTAATGCAAAAGATAAGTCAAATTTTATTGGTTGTTTCTGGAGTATATATATTTATTTGTATAATAACATTAGATAGAAAAAGAATACAGGGCAGGGACTATCTTGTTTTGTCAATAATGCCATTAGTTATTTTGTCTGTAGCTTTGATTTATGGATATTATAAAACATATAGTATTCCTTTGGTACCTTTAATTATATTTTCTGTTGTATTCTTTATATTAAGTCACTTTATTCTGGCTTTGAAGAAATATATTTTGGAATTTAACATATATATTGAAGAGGATTTTTATAGTCAGTTAGCTTATTATGACAGTTTGACTCAGATGTCCAATAGACATGATTTTGAAAAAAATGTTAAGGAAATATTATCAAAGGATATAAAATTTTCTAATATGTACTTAATAATGTTAGATATGAATAATTTAAAAAGAATAAATGATAACTATGGTCATAAGATGGGCGATTTGTATCTAAAAAGAGCTGGCGAAGTGTTCTCTGAAATAGAGAAAAAATATTCGAAAGTAAAAGCTTATAGATATGGTGGAGATGAGTTTATAATTCTAGCATATGATAAGAAAGAGAAGGAAATTGAAAAAATTGTTGCTGATATTAGAAAACTTTCTAGTGAGGTAGAAGAAGAATGTAAGTATAAATTAGAATTTGCAATTGGTTATTCGCTTTGTATGGATCAGGAAAATTTCGAGATATTTACTATTAAAGATATTGCAGATAAGCATATGTATGCCGACAAAAATCGAGATAAGGAGGTTATTGAAAATGGACAGTAGATTAAAAAATAGAGAAAAATTTATTGTCAGTACTCTTGTCGTTATCTTTGTTATTTTGCTGGTAATGTTTATGTATTTAAGCCTATTCATTAAGTATGAAGATGGTAGTGTGGGTAGATATAGAGAATTGGGTAAGATGATTTTTGTTGAGGATGATATTGAAATAAGGACATCTGATGGAAGAACTTTTATTTCTAATCTTCCAACAAAACAAGATTCATCTTGTTCTTATACATATAGTTTTATTCCAGAATCCGTAGGAGATGAGAAACAGATCTTTTTATATATAAAAGGTTCGTATCAGTTATTTAAAATTACATATAAGGATGAAATTATATATAATCATGACAAGATGGACACCAAATTTTTGAGGAGTGGTGGAGACTATATTAAACTAGTTTTGATACCGCAAAAATACATCGGAAAAGAGTTGGATATAACCTTTACTGCTTTAATTGACTCAGATTATGGGATACTTATACCAGCTATTATGATGGGCTCACAGTCTGATATTATTTATCATATTTTTGAACAAGATTCTGATATTATTTTGGTCATGGCATTATTACTTGTATTTGGAATTGAATCATTTATAGTTCAGATGGTTTTATTTTTCTTTGATAAGTCACATGCCAGATCGTTTTTGGTGCCTTTTTATGCTTTGATTTTAGGGATATATATAGTTGACCGTTCACCTCTATTTTATTTCTTTTGTTTAAAAGGGCCGTTTCCTTATGTTTTGGATTATATATTGTTTTTGTTGTTGCCAATTTCTGTAGGTATTTTTATTTTGGTTGTTATAAAACGGGCGAAAGAGAAGAAGGCTATACATAAAATATTGGAGTTTTTATTAGCTGTGCTAATAGTTAATGTAATAGTTCAAATTATTTTGACATATACTGGTAAAGTTGAGTTTATGGAAATTCAGAAGCTTTCACAGATAGCGGTTGTATTTTCTGCGATTATAACTATATCAATGCCTTTTACTATAGATATGTTTGATTATAAGAGGTATTTATCTATTGCTATGGCTCTATTGTTAGGTGTTTTAATAATGTTTTTATGGGTATACCTAACAACTTATAGGGTAAGGTATATGATAATTTTAGGTATTGTTGGTGGAATATTAATAGTATTTCAATCGCTTATTGTTATGAAGTTATATGCTGATAGATATGCTGTAGCATATAAGGTAGGTTTGAATAAGAGTTTAGCATTTACTGATAATTTGACTAGGATTTCTAATAGAAATGCTTTTGAAAATGATATAAAAGAGCTTAAGAGAAATGGTAAAAAGATTATGTTTATGATATTAGATATAAATAATCTTAAGGAAATAAATGATAAATTTGGTCATAATACAGGAGACTTTATTATAAAGAGTGTCGCAAGTATACTTAATAAAATGGAAAAGAATTTCCTAAAGACTAAGGCATATAGAATTGGTGGAGATGAGTTTATAGTTATGGCGATTGACATTGATGAAAATTATGTTGATGTGCTTATTAAATATATTCATGAAAAAGCTATGGCTTTTAAGAATAAGAAGTATAATATTCCTTTTGATTTTGCTATGGGTTATGAGCTTACAAAACTCGATGAGGACTTTGATATTGATGTCTTTATGCAGAAGGTAGATGAAAATATGTATGAGGACAAGAAAAAAACAAAAGCGAAGAATCATTTATAAAAATTTTAAAAATGTTATTTAGTTTTATTGGCCTATATATGCAATGATTTAAAGCATATATAGGCTTTTTGTATTGTTTATATTTTATTGTAAAAAATAAAATTTTTATGATTTTTATGAGAAATTATGGTATAATACGAATGTATGTTCTTAAAAGGAGGGATTATGGCTAGTTTCAATCTAGTATCTGAGTTTAAACCAACAGGTGACCAACCTGAGGCGATAGCTAAGTTAGTTGATGGTTTTAATAAAGGAAACAAAAGACAAACCTTAGTAGGTGTTACTGGTAGCGGTAAGACTTTTACTATGGCAAATATAATAAAAAAATTAGGTAGACCTACTATAATAATGGCTCATAATAAGACGCTTGCAGCTCAGCTTTATAGTGAGTTTAAAGAATTTTTTCCTGATGATAGGGTTGAATACTTTGTTAGTTATTATGATTACTACCAGCCAGAGGCATATGTTCCTAGTAGGGATTTGTTCATTGAAAAGGACTCTTCAATAAACGAGGAGATTGACAGGCTTCGTCACTCGGCTACAGCAGCGCTTTCAGAGGGAGAAGATGTTGTGATAATTGCCTCAGTTTCTTGTATTTATGGACTTGGTTCGCCTATTGACTATGCGAATATGACTGTGAATTTAAGGCAGGGAATGAATAAGGATAGGGATGAGGTGATTAGAAGGCTTGTTAATATTCAGTATACTAGAAATGATCTTGATATGAAGCGTGGAACCTTTAGAGTTAGAGGGGATACCCTAGAAGTTATTCCTGCGTGGGTTAGCGACAAGGCGCTTAGGATAGAGTTTTTTGGTGATGATGTTGATAGGATAATGGAGATAAATGCTTTGACAGGTGAAGTTGTATCTGTTTTGGAACACATAGTTATTTTTCCTGCATCTCACTATGTTGTTGCAGAAGAGAGTATGGAAAAAGCTATAGCAAATATTGAGATTGAGCTAAATGAAGTATATGATAATTTCTTGGAAGAAAATAAACTTATAGAGGCGCAAAGGATACTGCAAAGGACTAGATACGACCTTGAGATGATGAAAGAAACAGGTTTTTGCTCAGGAATAGAGAATTATTCTAGGCATCTTACTGGCTTAAAAGCGGGGCAGGCTCCGCATACCTTATTCGATTATTTTCCTGATGACTTTTTGTTGATAATTGACGAGTCGCATATGACAATTCCGCAGGTAAGGGGGATGTATGCAGGTGATAGGTCAAGAAAACAAAATTTAGTTGATTATGGTTTTAGATTGCCATCAGCGCTTGATAATAGACCTCTTAATTTTAAAGAATTTGAAAAGAAAATAGATAAGGTTATTTATGTTTCTGCCACACCTGGACCTTATGAAAAAGAGCATGAGGACTTTTATGCAGAGCAGATTATAAGACCGACTGGACTTCTAGACCCAGAGGTTGATGTAAGACCTGTTGAAGGTCAAATTGACGATCTTATTAATGAGATACAGAATGTATGTGAGAAAGGCGAAAAAGTCCTTGTTACCACTCTTACCAAGAAGATGTCAGAGAGTTTGACTGACTATATGAAAGAGATTGGTATTAGAGTTAGGTATCTTCATAGTGATATAGATGCCCTTGAAAGAATGGATATTATAAGGGATTTGAGGCTAGATGTTTTTGACGTCCTTATTGGAATTAACCTGCTTAGAGAGGGATTGGATATCCCAGAAGTATCTTTGGTTGCGATATTAGATGCTGATAAGGAAGGGTTTTTAAGGAGTGATACATCTTTGATTCAAACTATTGGTAGGGCTGCTAGAAACTCTGAGGGTCGCGTTATAATGTATGCTGATAAGATGACTGGTTCTATGCAGAGAGCAATAGATGAAACGAATAGAAGGCGTGATATTCAAAGGGTATATAATGAAAAGAATGGGATAACACCAGAGACTATAAAAAAAGCTGTAAGGGATGTGATAAGGATATCCAAGGTGGCAGAGGAGACTGCTACTTATAAGCTTGATAAAGCCCCAGAGAGTATGAGTCTTGATGAGATAAATGTAAAGATACTTAAACTTAAAAATCAGATGCAAAAGGCTGCTGCTGACCTTAATTTTGAAAAGGCTGCTGAGCTTCGTGATGAGATGATAGAATTTAAAAAATATTTGCAGGAGAATAGGTAAATAATGAATAAAGATAAAATTATTGTAAAAGGTGCTAGAGAGCATAATTTAAAGAATATAGATGTGGAAATTCCTAGAGATAAATTGGTTGTTATTACTGGACTTAGTGGGTCAGGTAAGTCATCGCTTGCCTTTGATACGCTTTATGCAGAAGGACAAAGACGATATGTTGAGTCTTTGAGTAGCTATGCAAGACAGTTTTTGGGTCAGATGGAAAAACCCGATGTCGATTCGATAGAAGGTTTATCGCCTGCCATAGCGATAGATCAAAAGACTACAAATAGAAACCCTAGGTCTACGGTTGGTACTGTTACGGAGATATATGATTATTTTAGATTGCTTTATGCTAGGGTAGGAACACCAATTTGCCCTGAATGTGGTGAGGTTATAAAGAAACAGACTATTGACCAGATTGTTGATAGTGTATTGGAACTTGAGGAGAGGACTAAGATTATGCTTTTAGCGCCTGTTGTTATGGGCAAGAAAGGTCAGCATATGAAGGTTCTTGACAGTGCGAGAAAGAGCGGATATGTAAGGGTAAAAGTTGATGGAAACATCTATGACCTTTCCGAAGAAATAGAACTTGATAAAAATAAAAAACACAGTATTTCGATAGTGGTTGATAGGATAATTATCAAAGATGGGATTAGAAGTAGACTTAGTGATTCTATTGAAACTGTAATGCATATAACAGGTGGTATTTTAGAACTTGAAATAATAGGTGGAGAGATTATTAGGTTTAACCAAAACTTTGCCTGTCCTAATGGACATATAACTCTTGATGAGATAGAACCTAGGATGTTTAGTTTCAACAATCCTTTTGGAGCTTGTAGTGAGTGTCATGGACTAGGATTTACCCTTGAATTTGATAAGAATGCAATAGTTCCAGATGATAAGTTATCAATAAATGAGGGGGCTATTAAGGCTGCGGGATACAGTAATATGCAAGCTGAAGCTGGTTATTTTAAAAGTATATTAGATGCCCTTGCAAAGAAGTATGATTTTAGCCTTGATACAGCTTTTAAAGATTTAGACGAGAGTGTAAAGGACTTGATTTTTTATGGAACTAAGGGCGAAGAACTTGAGGTGATTTATAAAAGTAAAAGAGGAAGTGGTAAGTATAACCTAGCCTTCGAAGGTGTTATAAATGCTATGGATAGAAGGTATAAAGAAACCAAGTCCGAGTATATGAAGCAAGAGTATAGAAACATGATGGTTGATAAACCTTGTGTAGCTTGTAATGGTGAGAGACTACGTCCTGAATCGCTTACAGTTCGTATCGGAGGAAAGAATATTGCTGAAATAACTAAACTTAGTGTTAAGGATTTGAAAAAATTTTTTAACGAGATAGAGTTTAGTGAAAGACAGTTAGCGATAGGTGATTTGATTATAAAAGAAATAAAAGAGAGGATAAACTTTTTGTCGGAAGTTGGACTTGGTTATCTTTCTCTATCTAGAAGTGCGTCAACTCTAAGTGGTGGAGAGGCTCAAAGGATAAGGCTTGCAACTCAGATTGGTTCAGGTCTTGTTGGCGTTGTATACATTTTGGATGAGCCTTCTATCGGACTTCACCAAAGGGATAATGAAAAGTTGATAAATACTTTAAAAAGGCTTAGGGATTTGGGGAATACTCTTATTGTTGTTGAACACGATGAAGAAACTATGCTTGAGTCTGATTATATTATAGATATTGGTTCAGGCGCAGGGGTTCATGGTGGAGAAGTTATTGCGGCTGGAACTGTTGATGAGTTTATAAAGGAGGAAAAGTCTCTTACTGCAAAGTATCTTAGTGGGAAAAAACTTATTGCTGTGCCTAAGGAACGTAGGAAGCCTGATGAGAGGTGGATAGAAGTAGTTGGTGCTAGGGAAAATAATTTAAAAAATATTAATGTTAAACTACCTTTATCAGTCTTTACTTGTATTACTGGGGTTTCAGGTAGTGGTAAGAGTTCGCTTATAAATCATATTTTGTATAAGTCTTTGGCTAAAAGTTTAAACAGGGCAAAGACGAGTGCAGGAATGCATGATGAAATAAGGGGAGTGGAGTATCTAGATAAGGTTATTGATATTGACCAGTCGCCGATTGGGCGTACCCCTAGAAGTAATCCTGCTACTTATACGGGAGTTTTCGATGCGATTAGAGACCTTTTTGCAATGACTCCTGAAGCTAAGATGAAGGGTTATCTCAAGGGTAGGTTTAGTTTTAATGTAAAAGGTGGTAGGTGTGAGGCTTGTAGAGGTGATGGTATAAACAAGATAGAAATGCATTTTTTGCCTGATATTTATGTTCCTTGTGAGGTGTGTCATGGCAAGCGTTATAATAGAGAGACCTTAGAGGTTAAGTATAAGGGTAAGAATATAAGTGATGTTCTTAATATGACGGTTGAAGATGCCCTTGAGTTTTTTGAAGCTCATCCAAAGATTTACAGGAAGCTAAAAACTTTAGATGAGGTTGGGCTTTCTTATATAAAACTTGGTCAGGCTTCGACTACCTTGAGTGGTGGAGAGGCGCAAAGAGTAAAGCTTGCTACTGAACTAAGCAAGAGGAGTACAGGTAAGACTATTTATATACTTGATGAGCCTACGACTGGGCTTCATTTTGAAGATGTGAAAAAGTTGATTAAAATTTTACAGAACCTTGTTGATAAAGGAAATACAGTTATAGTTATTGAACACAATCTGGATGTGATTAAAAGCTGTGATTATATCGTAGATTTAGGGCCGGAAGGTGGTGATGGTGGCGGAGAAATAGTTGCTCAGGGTAGTCCTGAAGATGTTGCCAAGGTTAAAAAATCATATACTGCTAAGTTTTTGAAGAATGAGTTTGATAAAAGTAGGAATAAGTAGTATTATTAAGGGTATAACAATTACGAGGAGATTAATATGAAAAAAAATTATAAAATAGAAACTCAGTGTTTACACGCTGGATATGAACCTAAAAATGGTGAGCCTGGGGTTATGCCGATAGTTCAGAGTACAACATATAGATATGATAGTACTCAGCAGATTGGTGATTTGTTTGACTTAAAGGCTGAAGGGCATATGTATAGTAGACTTTCTAATCCAACTGTTGATGCGGTTGAGAAGAAAATAGCGGCATTGGAAGGTGGAGTGGGTGCTCTTTGCACTAGTAGTGGACAGGCTGCGACTCTTTTAAGTCTTTTAAATATTGTAAAGCCAGGAGACCATATAATAAGTGCTAGCACTATTTATGGTGGAACTGTAAATTTGTTTATGGTTAACTTTAAAAGATTAGGTATAGAAGTTGATTTGGTCAACCCTGATTTACCTTTAGAAGAATTACAAAAATATGTAAAAGAAAATACTAAGGCTGTTTTTGGTGAGACTATTGCAAATCCAGCCTTGACTGTACTGGACATAGAAAAAATGGCAGAACTTGCACATTCAAATAATGTTCCACTTATAATGGATAATACATTTGCGACTCCAATGCTATGTAGACCATTTGAATTTGGTGCCGATATAGTTGTTCATTCAACAACTAAGTACATGGATGGACACGCAACTACTGTTGGCGGTGTTATAGTAGATAGTGGTAATTTTGACTGGACAAATGGTAAGTTTGAAGAATTTACAGTTCCTGATGATTCTTATCATGGACTTGTTTATTCAGAACAATTTGGAAAGGCTGCTTATATAGTAAAAGCCAGAGTTCAATTGATGAGAGATTATGGTACTTATCCATCTGCTTTGGCAGCTTTCATCTTAAACTTAGGTTTAGAAACTTTACATGTTAGGATGGAAAGGTATTGTCAAAATGCTTTAAAAGTAGCTAAATTCCTTGATGAGCATCCAGAAATAGAAAGTATTAACTACCCAGGATTAGAGGGAAGTAAGTATTATGAATTAAGTCAAAAGTATTTGAAAAAAGGTGCTAGTGGAGTAATTGCGGTAGAAGTAAAAGGTGGCAAGGAGAGAGCGGCGAGATTTATGGATGCCCTAAACTTGGTAATCAAGGAAGTTCACGTTGCAGATATAAGAACTTGTATACTTCATCCAGCTTCATCTACTCATAGACAGCTTACAGATGAACAGTTAGCAAATGCTGGTATTGGTGGAGGTTTAGTTAGACTTTCTGTAGGTATTGAGAATGTTGATGATATAATAGCTGATTTAGCGAATGCATTAGAGGTTTCAAGATAAAAATGAATAAAAAAAGAATTAATAATATTGCTAAAGATAAATTTATGCTTATTGTTATTCTTGCTTTGGTGGTTTTTGCTTTCTTTATTCTTAAACAAGATAAAGAGTTTATAGATAAAGAAGGGCGAGGTAAAGAAGTTTCTGTTACAAGTGTATCGATAAGTAAGTCTAATGATAAGGTGCTTGTGGAGGCTTCTAAAGAACAAAGCCAAGGTGGTGAGTATGCATCTGCACACGAATATAGTAAATGTGAGCTTGTTCGTGTTGTAGATGGTGATACTATTATCGTTAAACTAGATGGAAAGAAAGAGAAGATTCGTCTTTCTGGAATAAATACCCCAGAATCAGTTGGAGATTATAAGGATAATCCTCAGTTTTATGGGGTAGAAGCTAGTGAGTATGTTAAAAAATCCTTAGATAAAAAATGGGTATATTTAACATTTGATAAAAAGAAGTATGATAAGTATGATAGAATTCTTGCTTATGTTTGGACGGATGTTCCAAATGAAAATATGAATAATTTTTTTAATGCAGAACTTATTTCAAAAGGTTATGCAAAGTGGTATAATGATAGAGAAAATAAAATGTACGCTGAGTTGTTTGAAGAATTAGAAAGAAATGCTAAAAAGAAGAAACTCGGATTATGGCAAAAAAATAAGGAGGGTACTATGGGAATACCAACACCACATATTGAAGTAAAAGAACAAGGGATAATAGCAAAGACTGTTTTGATGCCAGGAGACCCATTAAGAGCTAAATTTATTGCGGAGAATTTTTTGGAGAATCCGGTATTGTTTAATACAGTAAGAAATATGTTTGGATATACTGGAACTTATAAGGGTAAAAAAGTAACTGTAATGGGTTCAGGTATGGGTATGGCAAGCATTGGTATTTATTCTTACGAATTATTTAAATTTTATGATGTTGATAGAATAATAAGAATAGGTTCGGCAGGTTCTTATACTCACGATCTTAAACTTTATGATGTAGTTTTAGTGGATAGGGCATATAGTGAATCTACTTTTGCTAATGTTTTAGATGGATATGACAAAGACACTATTGAAGCAGACAAAGAACTTAATGATATAGTTATGGAAGTAGCAAAAGAAAAAGGAATTCCAGTTCATAGGGGAACTATTCACTCATCAGACGTTTTTTATAGAAAGAATTTTAAAGAGTTTGAACAAATTAGAGATGAAAAAGGAGCCATTGCTGTTGAAATGGAATCATTTGCCTTATTTGCAAATGCTAGATTCTTAAACAAAAAGGCTACTTGTATCTTAACTATAAGCGATTCTTTAGTATCTGGAGAAGTTACAAATGCTAAAGAACGTCAAACAGCCTTTACAAAAATGATGGAGTTAGCTTTAGAGCTTGCATAAAAATATGGATGCAATAGATATTGAAATATTAGAAATATTAAAGAAAAATTCAAGAAAAACAGTCTCTCAGATTAGCCAGAGCATCAATCTATCTATTTCAGCAGTGAGTGACAGGTTGAAGAAGCTTGAGGCTTCTGGAGTTATTAAGCAGTATACGGTTATATTGGATGAAGAGATTCTTGATAGAACCGTTACAGCTATTATAATGGTCGCATTAGAAAAGCCATCTGCGACAAGTGAGTTTAAAGAATTTGTTTCAAAAGAAAAAGAGATAATTGATTGCTACTTGCTTGCAGGTGACTATGATTTTGCGCTTAAAATAGTAACTAAGGACATACATTCCTTAGAACATTTATTAAATAAGGTTAAGAGCAGAGATGGCTTGCTTAAGACGAAGACTACTATTGTTCTAAATACAATTAAAAATAGCCATACAATAACACCATGGTAACAGGAGATTTTTGGAGATATGAATAAAAAAATTTTAACACTATTATTATCTATGATAATTGTTTTTTCACTTGCTTCTTGTAAGGTAGAGCCTGCTATGACTGAGGCGATTACAAAAGCAAGCGAAGCAGAAAAAACAAGTGAAGTAAAAACAGTTGAAATTAAAAGTGAAACTACAGAAACAGAGGAAGTTACGACTACTGTGGATGTAAAGAAAGTGACAACTGATTATAAAGAATTTAAAGTTAACGAACAGGGTCACATTATGGTTGTTATGTATCATGGAATAATTGACAACCCGCCTTATCACAGGACAAAAGAACAGTTTACAAAGGACTTGCAAAAAATGTATGACAGTGGTTATAGACTTATAACTTTGGCTGATTATATTAGTGGTCATATAGATGTAGAAGCGGGTATGACGCCTATACACTTAACTTTTGATGATGGATTAGATACAACTTTCGCCCTCAAGGAAACGTCTGATGGCTTCGATGTAGATGAGAATACAGCTATTGGAATTTTGGAGGACTTTTGTGAGAAGAACCCTGATTTTGGTAGAGGGGCTTCATTATACTTCCATGATCAAAAGACAAATTTTGGTAAGATTGGTACTGACAAAGACAGATTTGATTGGCTTTTAGAACATGGTTATGAATTTGGCAATCACACTGCTTCACATAATAACTTAGGTAAGCTTGCTAAAGCAGATGTTGTTAAGGCTGTCGGTAGAGTTGAAAAATATGTAAACTCTATTTATCCAGATATGCACCTTACAGCTATTACCTATCCTTTTGGTGCTAGACCAGATTCTTCTTTTAGAAGAGCAGCGGTTGAGGGTGAGTACGAGGGTGTTAAGTACAATTATCAAATAGGACTTAGAGAAGGGCCTAGTGGACCTTTTGTTCCAGTTACGCATGAGAAATTTCAAGCGTTAAATGCTCCTAGAGTAAGAGGTTCTGAGGGTGCAAATGGTGACCTTTGGTGGTACTTTGATTATTATGAAAAGAATCCATCGCTTAAATATATTTCAGATGGTAACCCAGACACATTGGTAGTTCCTAAAAAGAGAGAGGGCACTATTAATGATTATGCAAGAGAGAATTTTGAAGTAATAATATATTAAAATGAAAGTAAATTTCTATACGGCAAAGACCAATAATAGAAAAACTGAATATGCAGTAGACGAGATAGTCAAAAGAACTGAAGAAAATATTATACTTATTACTCCAGAACAGATTAGCATTGAGATGCAAGTTAGGCTAGTGAAGAAACATAAAAATCACTGTATAGGTAATATTGCGGTTTTAAACTTCGCTAGACTAGCGCACAATGTAAATAATGAATTTAATACTGATAAGAGAGCTTTGCTTAGTGATATCGGGAAGGATATGCTAATTTCAAAGCTTTTAAATAATGATAAGTACGAATACTTGAGACGAAGTAGTAAAAATAAAAATTTTCTAGTCGAGAGTATTCGTGATTTTTTTCAGGAATTAAGTAGGTATATAGACAATCTCGATGAGTATGAGAAAAACTTAGACCTTTTAGAAGATAAGAAATTATGCAAGAAGTTAAAGATAACTTTAGAATTATATAGAGATTATCAAAAAAGTATTGAGTCAACTTATATGACTGGTGAGACGGCTCTAGAACTTCTTATTAGGAACGGATATAAGAGTGATTATTTAAAGGATAGCATAATTTATTTGGATGGTTTTGTAGGTTTTACACCGCTTCAGATAAGGATATTAGAAATGCTTTTTTCGAAGGCAAAAGAAGTAAATTTGTTCTTCAATGTTGATAAGGTTCAATTAGAAAATAAGGACGAAAAAAGCAACCTTTACTATGAGACTATGATAACTTATATGGATATTAAAAATATACTATCTAATATGCCAGATGTTTTTTTGGATGTCATAAATATTGATGAGGTAGATATAAAAACAGAAAAGGAAACTATCGTTGATAATTTATTTTCTGAAAAGCAAAATATTTATAAAGGCAAGACAAAGAATATATTTTTATCTGATTTTTCTAGTAAGCAAGGCGAAGTCGAAACTATAGTATCATACATTGCTAAGTTGCTAAGAGAAGAAGGCTGCAGATATAAAGATTTTACTGTTTATGTCTCTGATATGGCTTTATATGGACAAGTTTTGGAAGAAAGTATGAACTTGGCTAAGCTACCTTATTATATGGATAGAAAGGATAGTTTTGATAAAAACGACGCCATTTCTTTCGTGTTTTTATTATTAAATTTATACAGTAAGGACTTTGATATTCCTAGTGTCAGTAAGTACTTAAAAAGTTATTTTGCAAATATAGATTTTGAAGATATTTACTTGGACTATTTTGAAAATTACCTACTTGCTTACAATAAGAGAGGACTTTCTGCATTTAAGAATGAATGGACTTACAAGGTTCCGCATTTAGAGAGAGATGAAGTCTTGAACGAAAAGGTTTTAGGGCAGATAAATATTATAAGGCAGAAAATTTACGACGATTTTTCCTTAGTGAAATTAAGTAAAAAGGCAAGTGTTAAGGAATATATAGATAAGTTAAATTCACTTTTGCGATTAAATGAATTTGAAAAGAATTTAGAACTTAGAAGTGAAAAGTTTGATTTGGAGGGTGAGAGGCTTAAGAGTGATATTTATAGTCAAATATATGATAAATTAAACGAATTATTAGAACAATTAAAACTTATTAGTGGTGATGAGATAATATCTTTAGATGACTTTATTCGCTTATTGGATGCAGGTAAAAGTAGCTTGAATATTGGACATATACCATCATATGTTGACCAAATAATAGTTGGTGATAGCAGTCGTTCCAAAATAGGAATGAGAAAGTACGTTTTTGTCCTCGGATTAAATGATGACAGTGATTTAAAAGTGGGAGATGCACTTGGTTTTTTAAATGACTATGAAAGACAGAAACTTGATAATATAGGGGTGCGACTTGCACCGACCAAGAAAAAAAGGAATGTATTAGAACGATATTATGTCTATGATAGCATAGTTAATTTTGGAGAGAAATTATTTTTGTCATATTTGAATAATGATGATAGGGGTAATAAGCTTCATAAAAGTTATACAGTAAAAGAAATTAAAAAAATATTTCCAAATATTTCATCCTATAAAGAATATTTGAGTGAAAGTGACTATATAGTAAATGATAAGGTTCTTATGTCTAAGATAACAGAAAATAGCAAGCTTGAGTCTGTTTTTTATGATGAATTGCTAGCGGAATATCAGGAAATAAAAAATGCTTCAAAGATAAGTTTGGATAGTTTTTTAAGTGATGATTCAAGGGAGAAGATTTTTTCTGATAGCCTTGTTACATCTGTATCGAGACTTGAGAAGTATGCTTCTTGTCCGCAAGCCTTTTTCTTGAATTATATTCTTGCTTTGAGTGAAAGAAGTGTTAGTGAACTCGCCACAGTTGATGTTGGAAATGCAAATCATTACATTTTTGAAATGATTATTAAAGAAATCATAGAAAATAAACTAAATTATGACGAAATAGATGGTAGAGATATAGATGAGATGGTAGAGAAGGTCACAAAAAATATGCTTGATGGTGAGGAGTATAGTGTTTTTTCCATGAACTATGCTAGTATGGGGCATTTTTCTAGGCTTAAAAAGCAAGTTAAACGTTCTTTGACATTGCTTATAAAGCAGATTTCTAGAGGAGAGTTTAGACCTAGAGAGACAGAAATGAGTTTTTCTTATACCAATTCTAAATATAAAATTGACGATAAAAGGAAAATAAATATAATTGGTAAGATAGATAGACTTGACGAAATGGACTTAGTAGGAGTAAAATATTTATCTGTAGTCGATTATAAAACTTCTGTAAAAAATATTAATTTTAATAAGGTTTATAGTGGACTTAATTTACAGCTTTTAGTTTATCTTAGTGTGGTGAGAAAAATAATGGGAGCTGAAGCTGCGGGAGTGCAGTATTACCCTGTTTATAGTGCGGCTATTAATAAAGAAAAATATGTTCCTATGAGTGCTGAAGATAGGATAAAGGAAAAAAATTTGGTGACCTATCTCATCAACGATGATGATGTTATAAAGGGATATGATAAAAACTTTGATGGTAGTTCAAATTTATTGAAGATTAAAAAGCTAAAAAGTGGGGCGTTTAGAAAGACTGATAAAGTTTTTGAAAAGGATGATTTTGAAACAATTTTAGACTTTGTTGACGAAAAGGTAGTTGACTTGGCAAGGAATATGGTTTCAGGAGATATTAGCGTACGACCTTACAAGTATCAAAGCGATACAGCATGTGATTTTTGTAGTTTTAAAGGTATTTGTAAGTTTAATGATAATACTGATAAGGATAGTTATAACACTTTAGAAAAAAAAGAAGAGGCCTGTATCATTGATATGATGAGGGACTTTGAACAGAGGACAAAAGATGAAGAGAGTAATTAAGGAAATAATTGGTATTGAGCATAATGCTAAGGAGATTATCAGAGCTACTAATGAAGAGATAGCCAAGAAGAAAAGCGAAGCCACTAAGCAATTAGAGGAAGTTCATGAACAACTCTTGGAAGAAAGTCGAAAGAAGATAGATTATCTTTGGAGTAGGGATGGTGACATTGATATTGATGATGTTGGTGATCATTATAACGAGCAGTTTGCAGCTATGGATAAAAAGCTTGAAGGTAATCTTGATTCATGGTCAGACTATTTATTTGATTTGGTTATAGGTGAAAAAGAATGAATAAGATGATTTCTTATACTCATCTTTATACTAAGATTAGAGCTATGCTTGGAAATATGCTTACAGACGAAGATTTGAACAATATGACTAGGCTTGATAGCGTAGAAGATATTGCAACTTATCTTGAGAAAAATACTTATTATAAAGATGCTTTTAAGGGATTTGAAACCAGTAATATACACAGGTCAGATCTTGAATTAATTTTATATAGGTCTTTGATTATGGACGCTTTGAAAATTGGTCATTATTTAAAAGGGTCAGAAAAAGCGTTCTTTAGGTATGCGTATAGGATGCAAGAAGTTGAAGACTTAAAAAAAATGTTAAGAACCTTGCAAAGTGGAAGGAAATTAAGTGAATTGAACAGAAAGGGCTTGTTTATAAGTAGATATAGTAAGATAGACTTTAATGAAGCGCTTGCTGCACGAGACTTTCCTGAGCTTATTGAAACGTTAAAAAATACTAAGTTTTATGATATACTTAAACCACTTGTTATTGATAAGGATAAGATAAATATTTTTGAGGCTGAGATGGCATTAGATATGTACTATTTTAGCAGGATGAATTATCAGATTAATCAAAAGATGAGTGCTTCTGATAGAGAAGTTATGAGTAAGTCGTTTGGTTATGGAGTAGACTTTGAAAATATGTTGCTTATATACAGGGGGAAAAAGTATTATAACTTCCAAAATGAGAGGTTGTTTACGTATTTGTTTCCAGGTGGGTATAAATTAAAGCATAAGGATTTAGTAGAGTTAGTTGAAGCGAGTAGTAGTGATGAAGTTATGGAAATTCTTAAAAAAGGCTTTTATGGTAGTATAATTGATTTTGATTCAGGTCACTGGGGTAATGGTTTTTATCATTATGTAAGTTATGTATACCGTATGAATATGAGACTTCATACAGGAACTATAGCTCCAATGTTTAGTTATATGGCGTTAAAACACATAGAAATAGTAAACCTCATAACAATAGTTGAGGGGATTAGATATAAACTTGGTTCTGATAACGTTGAGAACTTTGTTGCAAAACATTAAAGGTGGGAACAAATGATTGAGAAGATGTCATTTATTAATATAACAGGTCCGATTAAAAAGCTGGATGAGTTTGTCGTTAAAATGATTTTGCCTTATGAGGTAGAGTTGGTTAATGCCTTTACAATAGTTGATAAGATAGAAGGGATTAGTAAGTTTACCGACTTGAATCCTTACAAGGAGCCTATCAATAATATCAACAGAATAAAAGATATGTTAGGCATTAAGCTCAATATACTTAAGGAATTTAGAAATGACAAGGGCGAACTTGAGGAAATATCTAAGGATATCGAAGAATTATATGAAGATATTAAATCCAAAAAAGATAGACTTGGACGAATTAATAAAGAGATAGAGATTAAAGAAAACTTAAAGAATCAAATTATTCCTATTAAAAATATTCAAGTTGATATTCAAGAATTTTTTGATTTTGATTATCTGAAATTTAGATTTGGTTCTATGCCTATTAGCCAGTTTGAGAAGATAGCCGTCTATGAAAAAGAGATGGAACTTATAGTTTATGAGACTTCAAGAACTAAGGATTTGGTATACTTGATGTATTTTATGCCTCGTTCAAAGAGAAATGAAATTGATAAGCTATTTGCTTCTATGCATTTTAATAGAATAAGAATTTCTGATGATATTATTGGCTATCCTGCTGATGCATATGACCAGCTAAAAGCAGAAATTGACGATTTGTCTTATGAGAAAAAATTGATAAATGAGTATTTTGAAGAGATAATAAAAGAAAAGCAAGAACACTTGGATGATATGTATACATATTTGACTAAGTTAAACAACGTGTTTAATGTAAGAGACCTTGCAATAAAAACGGATGAGGCTTTCTACTTAACTGGGTGGATTGAAACGAAGTACTTAGAGGATTTCAAAAGGGATGTTACAAAGATTGAGAGTATTGCCTTAATAATGGAAGATGAGGATGGTTTTGGAGAGTTAGAGCCACCTACAAAGCTTCGAAATCCGAAGTTCTTTAGACCGTTTGAAAAGTTAGTAAATATGTATGGAGTCCCAACTTATGGAGAAATAGATCCGACGATTTTTGTAGCAATATGTTATATACTTTTCTTTGGCATAATGTTTGGAGATGTTGGACAAGGACTTGTAATTTCACTTCTTAGCTTTTATATTTATAAGAGGAGTAAAAATACTACAGTTCTTATAGGAACTTATGTTGGTGTTTCATCCATATTATTTGGTTTTGTTTATGGTTCGGTGTTTGGAAATGAGGAGATAATTCCTGAAATATTCGGCTATCAACCAGTTAGACCAATGGAATCAATGATGGATGTGCTTATAACAACCACAGTGTTTGGTATAGTTTTACTTATAGTAGCTATGTTGCTAAATATGATAAACCTTTTTAAGAGTGGGCGATTTGGCAAGTTACTAACTGGTAAAAATGGTCTTGCTGGACTTGTATTTTATCTTTCGGTACTTGGAATAGCTTATTATATTTACAAGGGAGTGGAGGTTAACTTACTGCTCGTAATTATTTTGGTAGTTGCACCACTAATAGTTATAATACTTTCAGAACCGCTTTCGAGAAGAATACAAAAGAGATTAGGTAAAGAAAGAAAAGTTTCGGGCGAACACGGTTCTGTAGTTGAATTAATATTTGAAATAATCGAGATGTTGCTAGGATTTCTTAGTAATACATTATCCTTCCTTAGGGTAGGGGCATTTGCACTTAATCACGTGGGATTTTTCCTAGCTTTTCATATGTTATCTGACATAGTTGCAGAGAGTGCAGGTGGAGTTGGTAGAGTTGCGGTAATGATTTTTGGTAACATTTTGATAATAGTGCTTGAAGGAATGATAGTAGGAATTCAAGCGATGAGACTTACATATTATGAACTTTTTAGCCGTTTCTATAATGGAGATGGAAAAGAGTTTAAACCATATAAAATAGAAAAAGAAAATTAGGAGGAAATATGAATTACATATTATTTGTATCATTGGCACTTGTACTTAGTACCATTATTATGGGAATTTTAAAAACAAAGAAGGTTGTAGATGGAAATTTAAAAGGTTTCATTGGTGCGAATTTAGCAATATTCTTTTCTGTTATGTTAGGAACAGCAATATTTCTATTAAGTGGGGCAAATGCTCATGCTGCAGGTGAAACAGCAGGAGCAATGGTGAATTCAACAGATGGACTTAGATATATTGCAGCAGCACTTTCAACAGGGCTTGCAGCTATTGGTTCAGGTATTGCGGTTGCGATTAGTGCCTCGGCAGCGATTGGAGCTATTTCAGAGAAGGAAAGCTTACTTGGTAAGACTATTATCTTTGTTGGTCTTGCAGAGGGTATAGCAATTTATGGATTGATAATATCAATTATGATTCTTGGAGCATAAGGTGAAGATATTTTTGATAAGTGATAACACCGATACTAAGACAGGTCTTAGACTTGCTGGTATAGGGGGTGTGGTCGTACACGAAAAAGATGAAATAGAGAAAGCTTTAGATAATGCTTTAATGAACGACAGCATAGGGATAATAGTTATTACTGAAAAGAATGCACGATTGGTTCCTGAAAAGTTAGAGTATGTAAAGGACAATTATACTGTACCGCTCGTGGTGGTTGTTCCTGACAGACATGGTATGTCTGAAGAAAGTAGTATAAGCAGATACGTTAAAAATGCAATAGGTATATAGGTTTATTATGAATGATGTAAAAGAAAAACTTCAAAGGTTTAA
>PDWI01000848.1_pt1 | contig 49731 bp, 40 predicted proteins | sample 1430891 | NCBI WGS metagenome assembly PDWI01 (sample SAMN01162508, study PRJNA174530) | Oral metagenome, whole genome shotgun sequencing project. | biome: Marine environment; feature: Marine mammal; material: Swab sample of the gingival sulcus; isolation source: swab sample of gingival sulcus...
GCTAGGTATGATGACACCCATCGAATACCTACAGAGCCTCAAAGGCTATGAACAGGCGACGGTGGATGTTGGTGTACTAGATGTTTAGTGGTTGGACCACCGTAGTAACTCACCACCTTTGCAACCAAAAAGCAGGCATCCTAAGCTGTAATTAACTACAAAATCAAATAAGCCTCGGAGGCTGAGGGCAATTTTCTGCCATCGGCCCAAGTGCACAAAAAACCCACCATCGGGTGGGCGTTTTGCGTGGCTCCGGCAGCTGGGCTCGAACCAGCGACCTAGTCGTTAACAGCGACCCGCTCTACCACTGAGCTATGCCGGAATATGGCGTGGGGCGCGGCCGCCCCTCTCGCGTCTGCTACCTGCCTGCGGCTGAGCTGAGTGCTCTGCCATCGGTGGTACGACGTTCAGTATTGTAGCGAATTTGTCGAGAAGTGTAAAGACAAGGGCTATTTGGTGCGCAGCTGCTCGACCTGCCGAGCGAGCGCAGCGATGCGCTCCCAGGAACTACCTTCGCTGAGGATAACGAGCACGTAGGTGCCTTTCGGCCCATCGACGATAGCAGCGTCGTGCAGAAGCGCGTCGATGAAACCGACTTTGTCGGCAACCGTGCCGCTGACACCAGCAGGAATACCTCGGCGAAAGATGTTGCCGCGCATCGCACTGAGCAAGCGGTCGCGGCCAGCAGAACTGAAGTTTTGGCCGGTTTGGAGCTGGCCGAGGAACAGGGCCAAGTCGTTTGCCGACGTGAACGGCCCGCCGGTGTTGAAATTTGATTTTTTCAACCCGAGATTGCGCTGGTCTTGGTTGAGTTCGCGCCAGCCAAATTTCTCGATATACGCCTCGGCGCAGGGATTGTCCGAGTGGCTGATCATGCGGACAAAACAATCTTTGTTGGCTGGCCAGCTCTCGCGGCCCTGATCGATGCGCTTGAGGAGTGTGTAGGCTGTGAAAAGTTTGTAGGTGCTGGCGGTGATGAATTGTTTGTCGCCGTTGTAGTCGGCGCGGCGTTTTCGTCCGTCGAGTTCGATCATGGCGATACCGTACGTACCGGGGTTGTCGTCGGCAAAATTGGCGAAAAGCGCCGAAAAACCGCGGTCGCTAGGGCTATAGCTGCGCGTGTAGTGTTTTTTGGGCGGTATGACCTTGGCGCTGGCTTGCGCGTCGTTGCGTTTGCCGAGCAGGTAGTCGCGCACGCTCGCGAGCGTAGCAGCTGTATCGAGGGCGCGACCTGACTGGCCGCGGCGCTCGGCGATAACCGTGAAATCGCGCGTGGTGATGTAGGATGTACCGGCTGGTTTGGCTAGTTTGGGCGCGATCGTACTGTCGAGATATTTGGCGGCATTGGCGGGTGATATTTCGAGCTGCAGCGTGTCGTCATGCACGGTAAATGCCAGCCACGCTGCGGCGGTCGCGGCTGGTACTTTGATCGTCTGGCCGCCCACAACTAGCGGTACACCGCTGTCGAGACGAGGCTGCAGCGAATCAGCCAACGAGCGAGCTTGGTCGTCGCGAACCGCCGGCTCGATCGGCGTCACTGGCAGCACCACTTCTAGCGGCTGATTGAGCCGCGGCGCGAGATCGCGCAGCGACTGCTCGACGCCGTCACGCTCACAAGCACCGCCTGGTTTGGCGCTGACGACCTCAAGTTTGCCGTCGACAGCTCGCAGCGTCGCATTGGTCGGTGCCTGGCGGCAATATTTCATGAGGTCGTCTTCGATGTAGCTGATGAGCTGATCGCCGTCGTAGCTCACAGTCGGCTCGGTCGTCGGGGTACGCGCCGCCCATAGCAGCGACGACGGCACCAGCCGCGCCCAAAATGAATAATTGAGCGACTCCAGCTGCGGCGCCGTGTCAACTGAGGCGCCGATCCGGTCAAGCGTCGGAGTCGCGATCGACTCGTCGTTGATAGCGAGTTTGGTAGTCAGCGTGAGGTCGCGATACTGCGTATTGAGCTGTTCGGCTGCCTCTGATACGCGCTGCAGGCCGACTGCTTGGCCATCGATTTGCACAAATGGAAGCAGCCTATCACGCGGATAGAGCAACTGAACGATGACGATGAGCGCGAGCAGCACGATGCACGCTCTGATAACCTGGCGGCGATGGATACGCCGGCGAACACGCACTAGCCGCGCCCAACAGCGGCTACACACTAGCCGTGCGCGACGTTTCACGAAGCCGACTCCTCACAGCGTTGCGGTTTTTCGGCGACGAGCTCGAGCGCCCGCTCTAGCGTGGCGATATCATCGCTGCGATCAGCCTCGGCGCTGCGCAAACGCTCGATAGTTCGGCGCAAACCGCGTTGCGTGGCGGTTTCGCTGCGCTCGGCGTCGCGGCCGACGACGAGTAGCGAGCGCGCTGAGTAGTCGCCGCCTTTTTGGAGGTAGCCTTTGGCGATCAGTGCATCGATATGGGTGGCGACTGTGCTGACTGATTTGTAGCCCATACCGCGCATCACCTCGCGGTAGCTCGGGCCATAGCCGTTGCCTTTTATAAATCCATCGACGAATTGTAGGATTTCTTGTTGTTTTTTGCTCGGACGATTGCTACCCACGCCACTTCTCCTTTTGCCTCAGTATATCATCGCAGCAAACGCATCGTATACAGTAACCGCCGTGTTTTCCTATCTCTACCGATATGACAATGTATAATAAATACACGATGCCGACCCGCAATACCAAGTTTTATAGCCTCATTCTGATCATCGCTGACTTCGTCGTGTTGCTCATCGCGTTTTCGATCGCCTATATCATGCGCGTCCAGCTCGACGATCGACCACTGATCGTACCGATATATTGGCTCGACTACCTCTCGACAGTGTTGACGATATTGCCGATATGGCTGGCGGTGTTTGCGTTTCTCGGACTGTATTCGCCAGGCGTCTACAATCGCCGTTTGATCGAATGGAGTCGGCTGGCTGTCGGTACGTTTTTTGGCATTTTGCTGCTAATTGGCTGGGAGTATATCGTCGAGGAGCCGCTGTTTCCGGCGCGATTGGTGGTTGCCTATGCGTTCGTCGGGTCGTTTCTGGCTGTGTTGGCAGAGCGCGAATTGATCAAACTGCTGCGAGCGCTGATGTTTCGCTTTGGCCGCGGTGTCGGCCGCGTACTGATCATCGGCAACTCATCGGCAACTCGTGATATCGCTGACGCACTGGCCGACACGCGGCGCAGCGGCTATCAGATCGTAGCGGTTGCCGGACCGAAGCGATTTGTACCACTCGAATCTGGCGTCAAACACTTTTCGAACACTACCGAGGCGCTCAAACACGTCGAGGCTATGCGCATCACGACCATCATTCAGACCGACCTCTACGACAGCGAGGAGCGCAACCAACGCATCCTAGCCGCGGCGCAGTCGAGGCATATCCAGTACAATTTCATCCCGGGCGAGCCTGAGTTTTATGCAGGCAAAAATACAGTCGATATTTTTCTCGGCTATCCATTTATCACGGTGCATCAGACGCCGCTGGTCGGCTGGGGCGAGTTTGCCAAGCGGATTTTTGACGCGATCGTGTCGTTTGTACTCATACTCGTACTGTCGCCGTTGTTTTTGGTGCTGATAGTATTGCAAAAACTGTTCAACCCCGGACCGGTTTTTTATGTATCGGATCGGCTGAGCCAGTTTAGCAAGCCAATTCGCCTGATCAAATTTCGCACGATGGGTGCCGAATTTGGCAGCCGCGATGCCGCTGAAGAGTTTCGCGATATGGGCCGCGATGACCTGGCGCGCGAATACGAAACGCATCGCAAGGTAGCGGACGATCCGCGTATAACTCGCCTCGGCAAGTTTCTGCGCAATACCAGTCTCGACGAGCTGCCGCAACTATTCAATGTTCTGCGCGGCGATCTCAGCCTGGTCGGGCCGCGGCCAATTCTGCCGCAGGAGGTAAAATTCGGCAAATCGCGTGCGGCGCTGCTGCATAGCGTCCGTTCGGGCGTGACCGGCCTCTGGCAAGTGTCTGGCCGCAGTACGCTCAGTTTTGACGAACGCATCGAGCTCGAGCTGTACTACGCACGAAACTGGAGCTTCTGGCTCGACCTCAAGATTCTGCTGAAGACGGTGGGGGTGGTGATTGGGGGGAGGGGAGCGAAGTAGATGTTATGGAATATGGCGGTTGGAATTTGGCGGGTGGCAAGTAAACTATGGTGAGTAGCATACGATCGTTTGAGGATTTGGACGTTTGGCAATGTGCACAAGAGCTTGCCGTAGCAGTGTATCAACTGACGAAAACCTACCCAAAAGACGAGCAGTACACGCTAGTTAGTCAAATGCGGCGCGCCGTTACCTCGATCTCGGCCAATATTGCCGAAGGGTTCGGACGGAGTGCTTCAAACGACAAGCGACATTTTTACACCATAGCGTACGGCTCACTGCTCGAGACCAAGAACTTTTTGTATCTTTCCGAAAAACTCGGCTTTATCAACACCGACCAGCTGCAGGACCTACTCGCACAGACAACGAGTTGCCAAAAAATGCTAAACGCATTCAGAAAGGGTCTACGCTAAATGTCGACCGCCAACCGCCAAATTCCAACCGCCAAATTCCAACCGCCAACTCCTAACTCCCAACTCCTAACTCCTAAAATAGCTATCATCGCCGACTTCCTCACCACCATGGGCGGGGCGGAAAATGTCGTGCTGGCGATGCATGAGGCGTTTCCCGATGCGCCGATCTATACTGCGCTCTATGATGAAGACAAGATGCCGGCGTTTCGCAAGCTCGATATTCGTACCAGCCGTTTGCAGCGCTGGCCAAAACTACTGCGCCGCTCGCACAAGCTCTTCCCGACTCTGGCTGTCGGCGCGATGCGCGACCTCGATCTTGACGAGTTTGACATTATCATCGCCAGTTCGTATCTGCATGGCCACCAAATCACCAAAACCCGACCCGATCAAACGCTGATCTGCTACATGCACACGCCGCCGCGCTATTACTGGAGCCACTACGATGAATATCGGCGCGATCCCGGCTACGGCCGGCTCAATCCGATCATACGCGCCCTCATGCCGCTGATCGTACCGCGCCAGAGAAAACTCGATCTCGAGGCGGTCGCCAATGTCGACATGTTTATCGCCAATTCGACCGAGACACAGCAGCGTATCAAACGCTACTACGACCGTCGCAGCACAGTCATCCACCCGCCGGTCGACGTCAGCCGGTTTGTGCCCGCTCGCCGGCGCGAAAACTATTTTGTGACAATCGGCCGTCAATTGCCCTACAAACGCTACGACCTGGTCGTCGCTGCCGCTACCAAACTAGGCGTGCAGCTCCACGTCTTTGGCAATGGACCAGCGCACGAACAATTGGCCGCGATGGCCGGCCCGACCGTGCATTTCTACACCGATCGTTTCGGTGATGCGGCCGATGATGTAGTGACGGATGCACTCGATGGCGCGCGCGGGTTTATTTACGCCGCCGAGGAAGATTTCGGCATCGTCATGGTCGAGGCTCTGGCTGCTGGCGCGCCAGTCATCGCCTACGGACGCGCCGGCACGCTCGATATCGTCACGAACGAGGAGCTCGGCGTGCTCTTTGACGCGCAGACGGTCGATGACGTAGCCGCAGCGATCAAGGCTGCCATGGATCGTACGTACTATCCCAGTAAATTGGCTCGTACAGCCAGGCGATTCGACAAAACTCTCTTCATCCAAAAACTACGCAAAGTCGTCGGCGACGTTACTCAACCGTGACGCTCTTGGCCAAGTTGCGCGGCTGATCAACGTCCGAGCCGCGGGCGACAGCCACGTAGTACGACAACAGCTGCGAGATGACATTGAACGCCAGCGGCGCGAGTAGGTCGAGCTTGGTTTTGACGCGGACGACCGCCTCGGCGGGCACTTTTTTGTCGGTATCCGTGATGGCGATAGCGTGTGCACCGCGGGCATTGATCTCGAGGAGATTGCTCTGCGACTTTTCGTAGAGCCAATTGTCCTGGATATAGCATACTTCGAAAAAGCGGTCGTCGATCAGCGCGATCGGACCGTGTTTGAGCTCGCCCGCTGGATATCCTTCGGCGTGGATATAGCTGATCTCTTTGAGTTTGAGCGCGCCTTCGAGTGCGATAGGATAGAGCGCATCGCGGCCGATATAGAGACTATGTTCATAGGTACTGTAGCGCGCCGCTAGCTGCTCGACTTCTTTGGCGTGCGAGGCGATGACCTGCTCGAGCTGGCTCGGTAGTTGTTCGAGCTCGCCAACGAGCCGGCTAATCAATTGTTTGTTGCCGCCGCGGCTTTCGGCTAGCATTATCCCAAATAGCACCATCGCGACGACTTGCGACGTAAAGGCTTTTGTACTCGCGACGCTGATCTCGGCGCCGACGTGCAAATAGACGCCGCCATGCACCTCGCGGGCGATCGTCGAGCCGACAGCATTGACGACACCGAGGCACGGAACGCCGCGGCGCTTGAGTTCGCCCAGACAAGCCAGCGTGTCGGCTGTTTCGCCAGATTGGCTGACAAATAGCGCAATCGAATGCTCAGGAATATTGAACGAGCGATAGCGTAATTCGCTCGCGACTTCGACCGAGACGTGCACATCATCGGTGAGCTGTTCGATGTAGTATTTGGCGAGCTGTCCGGCATAATTGGCCGTGCCGCAACCGACGATGAAGACGTGTTCGATCGAGCGCAGCTCTTCTTCGCTGAGGTTGAGGCCGCCCAGCCGAGCTGTTTGCTCCTCGAGACGGAGGCGTCCGCTGAGCGTCGCGCGCAGTGCTTCTGGCTGTTCGTGAATTTCTTTGAGCAAAAAGTGGTCGAAGCCTTTTTTCTGAATAGCTTGAAGATCCAGCTCGAGCGTCTCGACGACTGTATCAAGCGGCTGCGACTCGAGATCATAGAGCGAAATCTCGCCGGCAGTACAGACGCCGACTTCGCCGTCGCGCAGATAGATCACCTGGTCGCTGTAGCCGACGATTGCCGACGCATCGCTGGCGATAAACGTCTCTTCGTCGCCGAGACCGACGATCAACGGACTGCCTTTGCGGGCGATGACGATTTGATCAGGGTTTTTTGTATCGATCACCGCGATGCCATAGGTGCCAACGACCATGTTGAGCGCCCGGATAACAGCCCTCAGGAGCGAGTCGCTGCCCTGTCTGAGAAATTCGATCAGCGCCGTCAGGACTTCGCTATCTGTGTCGCTTTTCATCTCGTAGTCGTGCGCTGCGAGTATGGCTTTTAGGTCTTGGTAGTTCTCGATGATGCCATTGTGTACCAAATAGATGTCGCCCGCATTGTGCGGGTGGGCGTTGCGCTTGGACGGCTCGCCATGCGTTGCCCAACGAGTATGGCCGATGCCGATCGTGTCCTTTTTTTCGTTGGCGGCAGTCTGTTTGGCGAGTTCGGAGACTTTGCCTTTTGCGCGCTGCAGCGTTGCGGCGCGCTGCGGGCTCACCGTGACGATACCGGCACTATCGTAGCCGCGGTACTCGAGGCGCCTGAGGCCGTTGAGAAGGATTGATTGAGCTGGTCTTTGGCCGACATAGCCGACGATTCCACACATGTAATAGTTGCTCCTTTTCGATAATTAGTATCTGGTAGTTGACTTTCAGTGTATGCCCGCACCTGTTTTTTGTCAATTTCTGACAAAAAGTATATATTACAACGATTTTGCCATCCTCGCCCGCATCATTTATACTACCTAGCATGTCTGTCCTTCTCACTGGCGGCGCTGGCTACATCGGTAGCCATACGGCGGTCGAGCTCGTCTCGGCTGGCCATGATATTGTCATCGCCGATAATTACTCAAACAGCAGCCCCGAGGCGGTACGCCGCATCGAAAAGATCGTCGGCTCCCCTATTCGCACCTACGAGCTGGATGTGTGCGATGCCGAGGCACTCGCGGCGCTCTTTGACCAGGAATCAATCGAGAGCGTTATTCACTTTGCCGGCCTCAAAGCGGTCGGCGAATCAGTCGAGCAACCGCTACGCTACTACCGAACCAATATCGATGCGACGCTGACGCTTCTCGAAGTGATGAGTGCACACGGCGTCGATACGTTGATATTCAGCAGCTCAGCCACCGTGTATGGCACACCCGACACACTGCCACTCACCGAAGCAAGCCCGACAGGTATCGGTCTGACAAATCCATACGGCAAAACCAAATACATGATCGAACAAATCCTCATGGATGCCTCGCTCGCCAACCCCGATCTCCAGGTCAGCTTGCTGCGCTACTTCAATCCTGTCGGCGCACATCACTCTGGCACAATCGGCGAAGATCCGCGCGGCATTCCAAACAACCTATTTCCCTACATCGCCCAAGTCGCCGTTGGCCGGCGCGAACGCGTGACGGTGTTTGGCGACGACTATGACACGCCCGACGGCACTGGCGTACGCGACTATATCCATGTCGTCGATCTAGCACGCGGCCATGTCGCCGCTCTCGAACACTCGACACCCGGCACGCATATTTACAACCTCGGCACCGGTACAGGCACTTCAGTACTCGAAGCAATCCGGTCGTTTTCTGATGCGTGCGGCCACGAGATCGCCTACACTGTCGAGGCGCGCCGTCCAGGCGACATCGCCGCCTGCTATGCCAATGCTGACAAAGCAGCTGCCAAGCTCGACTGGCGAGCCGAAAAAACAGTCGCCGATGCCTGCCGCGACACCTGGCGTTGGCAGTCAAACAACCCCAAAGGCTACCAGTCATGACTCCAGAAATACGTTTTTGTCGCCGCTGCGGCAGCCCTGTACAAGCTGACAACGAGCACAAATACACCTGCGCGCAAGGCCATGTCCTATTCGTCAATCCCGCACCATGCGTCGGCGTCTTTTTGCAACAATCCGACGGCCAGCTAGTGCTGTCGGTCAGAGGTGTCGAGCCGCACAAAGGCCAGCTCGATATTATCGGCGGCTTTGTCGATGGCGACGAGACACTCGAGCAAGCGCTCGAACGAGAAATCGACGAAGAGCTGGGGCTTTCGGCTGACGAGTACTCGCAGCCCATCTATTTGACAAGTGCAATCGGCCACTATCCCTACGGCGGCGAGACGCTAGTCGTTCTATCGACGATATTTTTTGCCGAACTACACGCAGATGCACGCCCGGTGGCGCGCGACGACGTTGGCCGACTCGCCTATTTTGAGATTGATGCGGTCGATCCGCGTGATTTTCATGACGACGATATCCGCAGTGGTTTTGCTGCGCTGAAAAAACACCTCGCAACACGTAGCTAGGCTTGTAGTTTTTTGGCGATATCACCGCACTTGGCGCTGATATCTTTTCGAGCGACGAGTAGTCCGTCGGGCGTGTTGACGACCGCGACGTTGTCCAGACCTATCACTGCGACTGGCTTTTCTGGTTCTTCGTTGCGAATATAGACGTTTTCGATCTCTAGACTGTGGATATTGTCGCCGTGAGTATAGTTGCCATCACGGTCTTTGGCGACGACATCGTGGAGGTCTTTGAAGTTGCCGATATCCATCCAGTCGAAGCTAGCCGACACAACCGCCAACCGATCGGCTTTTTCGATCAACGCTACATCGATCACTTGGTTGTCAAACTCGAGATAGCGCGCACTGTAATCTTCGCCGCCGTGCTCGCCAATAGCCTGCAACTGCTCATAATGCGCTAGCAGCTCAGGCGCATTGCTGCGCATTTGTTCGACAAACACATTGACCGAACCGACAAAATAACCGCAATTCCAAAGATACTCGCCAGATTCGACATAGCCGAGTGCTGTGTCGTAGTCTGGTTTTTCGCGAAATTCGGCAACCCGATACGCACCAGCAAACCCATCGAGCCGCTCAGCGCGTTTGATATAGCCAAACCCTGTCGCCGGATAGGTGGGCTCGATACCGACCAGGGCAATACCCTGGGTCGTCTTCGAGACTTCGCCCGCCGTCTGAAACGACGCACAGAAACCAGACACGTCACGCGTGTTATGATCGCTCGAGAGAAACGCGATTGGTTCGTCGAGATTGCCAGTTCGTGCGATATAGTCGAGCGCAAACAGGATGCAGTGCGCCGTGCCGCGCCGGCCCGGCTCGACCAAAAACGCTTCATCCGGCAGCTCGGGCAGTTGGCGCCGGAGCGCATCCGCGTGGCTTGCTTCGGTCAAAACATAGATGCTATCGCCGAGTTTTGCAGCGCGATCAAAGGCCTGCTGCACCATGGTTCGCTCATGGGTCAGCGCTAATAGTTGCTTGGGTTTTTTTGACGTCGAGAGCGGCCACAGGCGAGTACCAGAGCCGCCGGCAATAATAACAGTAATCATGCCACCATTATACACCGACCGTGGGTCATAATGGCGTATCGTGTGGTTTAGAGGTATAATCAACCGTATGCGAGTTTTTGTCCAAATCCCCTGCCTCAACGAAGAAAGCACTCTCGGCCCCGTGCTCGAATCAATTCCCAAAAAAATCGACCACGTCGATCACATCGAGATACTGATCATTGATGACGGTTCGACCGATGGCACGGTCGCGCTTGCCAAAAAATACGGCGTCAAGCATTTCGTGCGGCACGCGGGCAACATGGGACTCGCTCGCAGCTTCCGCGACGGCGTCGAATACGCGCTCGCGCATGGCGCCGACATTGTCGTCAACACCGACGGCGACAACCAATACCCCCAAGATCGTATCGGTGATCTCGTGCAGCCAATCATCGCCGGTCACGCCGATATCGTCATCGCCGACCGTCAGACGAGCAAAATCGCACATTTCTCTCCGTTCAAAAAACTCATGCAGCGTTTTGGCAGCTGGGTCGTCAACAAGGCCGCTACTACAAATCTCCCCGACGCCGCCAGCGGCTTTCGCGCCTACTCGCGCCAGTCGCTATATCGACTCAATATCGTCACGCAATTTAGCTACTGCATGGAAACTATCATCCAGGCAGGCAACAAACGTATGCGCATCGAGAGCATTCCTATCACTACCAACCCAAAAACCCGCGAATCGCGTTTGTTCAAAAACATCTGGCAGCACATGGCAAAATCCGCCAAGGCAATCATCCGTAGCTACATCATGTTCAAACCGCACATGACGTTTCTCGTCCTCGGGCTGGTGTTTCTCGTCCTCGGTCTGATACCGTTTGTGCGCTATGCGATATTCTTTTTCCAGGGCGAAGGCGACGGGCACCTTCAGTCGCTCATACTCGGTAGTTCATTGATCGTCGGCGCGTTTCTCGCGTTTGCTCTGATGGTGATCGCCGACCTGCAACGTATCAATCGCACGCTACTAGAAGAACAGCTAGAACGTCTAAAAGAACTACAGCATAGCACCGCAAAAAAATGAGCATAAAACTAGGCACTATCAAGCATATCGCCGCAGTCATAGCTATTCTTGCGACGACGGCGTTTTTCGTGGGTTTTTTAATCAAAAATCCTTCGACGCTCGATACGCTACTCGCAATCGATCCGCTCACGCTACTCATTCTGCTCATCGGCTATAGTCTGATCATCGCCGCCAACGGCATAGCGCTCTTTTATTCTCTACGCTACTTTCATCTAAAAACCAACCTCAAAGAAAACATCCTCCTCACAGGCTACTCGTCGATTATCAATTTTTTTGGACCGCTCCAGAGCGGTCCGGGTGTTCGTGCTATCTACCTCAAAAAAAAGCACGGCCTTTCCTTCAAAAAGTTCCTCGGCATCACGATCGTGTTTTATGTTTTTTTTATCACGGCCAATGCGAGCGTCCTGGCCGGACTTGCTTTTGCTCGCGCCGCGAGTCCGCTGATCGCAGCTGCCGTCATCTTTGCCGCCGCCGCGCTCGGTGCTGCCATGTTTTGGCTGCTGTATAACGCCAACCAACGCGTCAAGACGATCGCCGCATCTCTGGGTAAAATCCGTTTTGCCAGCCGCGAAGTCGGCTATATCGGAATTGCTGCGCTGCTGCTGTTTGCTGCGACGTTGATTATTTTTGGAGCAGAGATTTTTTATGTTTCGGATTCGTACACGATCGTCAACGCACTTGGCTACACAGCAACCGCCAATTTGTCGTTGTTTGTGTCGCTGACGCCCGGATCGCTGGGATTTCGGGAGGCTTTTTTGGTGTTTGCCGGCTCGCTCCACCAAGTATCGCTGGCGGACATTGTGACAGCAAATATAATCGACCGCGCCTTCAATGTCGTGTTTCTCATACTGCTGTTTGGTTTTTTGCTCGCCATTGGCAGCGTCGGCCGCTTCACCGCCTATCGTCGCGACTAGATAGAGCCGCTCCCACTGGTTTATTTGCCAAATTTTTCGATCGCATCAACGATTATTGCTGATGGCGAGAGAGTTTTTTTGGTCGGTTTTTTGCGGTATTTTGTGTAGTGTTCGATAAAATCGCGGCAGCGCTCGATATCGAGCTTCGAAAGAAGCGCCGTTTCGTCGAGGCCTTCCTGGCGCTCAGTCTCGTCGCGCAGCAGCAGCGTCGGCTTGCCGAGGTGGTACAGCTCCTCCTGATTGCCGCCGCCGTCGGTCATGACAAACTCGCTGTTTTTTACTAGCTTGAGGTAGTTTTCGTACTCTAGGCGAGGTTTCAGGATGATGTTTTTGTTGGACTCGACACGCTCGCGAAACTGAAACTTGTCTATCTGGCCTTTTGTGACCGGGTGTTGCGGCATGACGACTGGCATTTTCTCGGCGACGAGTTCGGCGATCTGTAGGATTTTGTCAAAACGCGTCTTGTTGTAGACGTTTTCAAACCGGTGCGTGCTGAGCACGGCGTATTTTTTCTTCGGCAAGACGATCGTCGCTTTTTCGAGATTTTCCAGGCCGTACATCAACACGTCTTTTTGGGTGTTTTCGTGCGTGTTGATTTTTACGCCGCGAAATTTTTTGACGTTTTGCATCGCCCACTCGCCCGGACACGCGTAATAGTCGGCTAGGCGAAACGTGACGATGCGATTGATCTCCTCGGGAAACGGATTGAATATATTGAAGCTGCGCAAACCCGACTCGACATGCATCACTGGCGTGCGCGTCAGTTTACCCATCAACGCGCCAAATACTGTCGTGGTCGTGTCGCCGTGCGTCAAAACGATGTGGTGTTTGCCAGTGTCGCCCGCCAGCGCCCGTTTGCTGCGGATCAGACCTATTGTCATCTGCCAGGTCCAGTACAAAAACTTGGCGACCGTCTTTGCCTCGGTATCCCAATTGACCACCGTATAGTCGGCTGGTTTGATATCAAAAAAACTGAGCGTCTGATCAAACGTCTCTTTGTGTTGCGCAGCGTACACCCATCGCCAGTCAAGCTGGCGTTTTTCGCATTCTTTCATGATCGGGATCATCTTGAATAGCTGGGCTCTCGTGCCTATGACAAAGTGAATCATCGTAACCTCAGTGTAGTACACACCATCACAAACTCGCAAGTACTATCGATCATTCTTTGACGAGCGGTCGAATTACTGATCGAGCTGTGGTATTGGCTTCTCTGACGGTTTCGTCTTGCCGATACCAGCCGGTCGGCGTCAGTAGCAGCTGAGTTATAATGCCGCCGCCCTGAGTAAATAGCAGCAGCGTCGCGACAAACAGCAGCGTGCGCGCCTGTCGATACTCAGCCAACAGCCAGCCAATCGCCAGCAGCGCACACATCAGATACAGCGGATAAATCGGCAACAAATACCGTGCACTGATCGCCGCAGGTATCGCAAACTGTCTATAGGCGCTATACAAAAACACAAACAATATCGCTACATACAGCATTATGATACATCCAAACACCCGGCCCACCGTATACCGCAGCAAGATCCTGAGATACGCAAAGATCGCCAAGACCGAAACAATCGCAAAACTAAAGTACAGGTAGTGCATCACTGGCAGCGACGGCGACAATCTCGTCGAATTCCACGGCAGCAACGTCGTCTGCGTATCAATCATGCGTGGAAGCCAGTACGAAAACAGATACTCGTACACGCTGACCGGCGCAAAATTAGCTGGTTTTTTGGCGGCGACCGCTTCGTAGATCGCAAAATCCGGATGGCTCATACAGCGGTCGTAGTCGATAACTTTTGCACATGCCGGGTCAGGTTTGCCGTACGAAAACGTATTCATGACTGGACGCTCGACAAAAAGAGCTGCCCCGACGACGAGCAAACCCATCGAAACAACGGTCGCGAGGAGCGGCGCGGTTTTCAGGCCAGACCAGTACTTGGCGAATAGGCCCTTTAGGCCATGGCGAGCGACTAGCGTGATCAAGATAGCGAGCACGGCCGGCGCAACGTGTGCAATTGCCGTCCATTTGACGACCGACGTCAGGAGCGCGAGCGCCACAACCAGGGTTAGTTTGGTGGCGTCGAGCTTTTTTTGGTTGATGAGTTGCACGATCAACAGCAAAATATAGCCAAAGAGCAAAAACACCAAACTATCGTAGTTGAGCGCGCCAAACAGCGGAGCATAGGCTGGCGTCAGCGCAAAAAACAGCAGCACGATATTGACAGTAGCCGCATTGGCGCCAGGCAACTTGGACGCGAGCAGCATTTTTCTGTAGACATAAAAACCAGCGACAAAACACAGCAAACACGCCAACCGCAACCAGATAAGCTGCGTACTGATATCATCCGTAAAGAAACTGATGATATTGAGCAAACGACCCGTCAGGAAATAAAACAAAAAGGCACCATCTCTCGAAACAGCCCCCGTATGATCCCACTCTGGCTGCTGCTCGCCGAGAAATGGACTGGGTGTTTGCGAGTGAATAACCGTCTTCTCAAAATGTTTTGATTCGTCAAACAACGCCGGCTGAAAGCTCAGCGCATACCACAATCCCTGTACCGCAACGAGTAGCAGTATGACCGTGAAGGCGTGTCTTGAGCCAAACAACTTCCGACACCAATCCGTCAACTGCCGCAGCGCCTTGACGGCTGACGTTTTGCGGCGATGGTGTTGGATGTTACTCATGGTAGTACCGATAGATTATAGCAGATGCGCGGTTTTGTCGTTTTTTGCCCTATCTCATCCCTGCGCAACTGTGCTATACTGAATGTGGTTATAAAAGTTTATATACAAAAAATAATACATCTCTCAACAAATCAATGAAAATCAATCTACGCCCCTCTCGAAAAAAGCTGCTCTTTTTTGTTTGTTTTTTGCTACTCGTCGGTGGTGCTGTCTACGCGTACGCAGCGACGCGTCCAGCCGCCCGCGACCAAAACACACAGGACGATCAAGCACAGCCGACCGTCAACTATGAGCCAGCGACCGACGAGCAGATCGAAGCCGGCAAGCAGGCAAAACAGCAAACCATCGAGCGCGAGGACAAAAAAACCAACAACTCCCCTACCAGCGGCAATGCGTCCGACCTAAATGTCGTACTGACGAGCGCGCAGCGCGTCGATGACACTGCATACATCCGAGTCGAGCTCTCGCGCATCCTCAACTCCGGAACCTGCACGCTCACGCTGAAAAAAGCTGGCGTCGTCAAGACCTACACCGCCGGCATCCAGCCTCTTCCCAATTCCAGCACCTGCAAAGGCTTCGACGTCAAGGCGGCCGAACTATCGCCCGGAACATGGAACATCAATGTCAAGGTTGAATACCAAGATTTGACCGCCTCAACATCAGGAGAAATAGCAATATGACGCGCCCATCCAAACCAACCCTCACGATACTAGGCGCACTCATCGGCGTCTTTGTAATTACGGCGGCAACCGCGCCAGTACACGCCCACACCGCTGGTTTCAAAGCCGGCAAGATCATCGACGACGGCGTCATGATAAACAACACCGCGATGTCAGCTTCACAAATTCAGCATTTTCTGAATAGCAAAGTACCGCACTGCGACACAAACGGCCAGCAGCTCTCTGAATTCGGCGGCCCCGACCTCAACGGCGACGGACGAGTTCAGCGGTGGGAATGGGGCAAATCAAAATACGGCGAGTCGCGGTTTATCTGTCTAAAAGACTGGAAAAACGCTTCTGGTAAATCCGCGGCACAGGTCATCAAAGCTGCCGCCGACAAATGGTCTATCAATCCAAAAGTACTGATCGTCTTGCTGCAAAAAGAACAGGGGTTAGTGACCGACACGTGGCCGATACGCATACAATACCGCAGCGCAACTGGCTACGGCTGTCCAGATACCGCGCCGTGCGACACCAAATATTACGGCCTGGAAAACCAGCTCGACTGGGCAGCGCGCATGTACAACTCCATCATCACCAGAAACCCAAATTGGTACTCGCCATACGTCAAAGGCGTCAATGGCCGGGTATATTGGCATCCGTCGGGCGGTAATTACGTCAACTCATCGGGTGCCGACGATAGCCGGCCCGGCTGCGGCTACAACAGCCTCAATATCGTCAACTGGTCGACCGCCTCGCTCTACAGCTACACCCCCTATCGACCGAACCAAGCAGCCCTCAATGCTGGCTACGGTCTAGGCGACGGCTGTAGTTCGTATGGCAATCGAAACTTTTATTCGTTTTTTACAGATTGGTTTGGTACGACGCAAGCGCAACGCTACCGTGCAGCGTACGTCACCCAAAGCCACTCCGTCGATCTCAGCCCGGGCGAGTCTGCAAAAGTATGGATCAAATATCGCAACATGGGAAGCAGCAGCTGGTATGACAAAACAACCGCTCACGCCCATAACCAAGGCGCTATCCGCCTCGCGACGACATGGCCGATCAACCGAACTAGCGCGTTTCGCGACGGCAGCTGGCTACTACCCAATCGACCAACCGGCGTCTTCCGCACCGTCTACGACAGCAACGACAAACCATACGCCACCAATCCACACATCGTTTTGCCCGGAGAGAGCGCTGTGTTTGAATTCAACCTGCGCGTACCAGACGGTCATCCCGCTGGCAAATACCGCGAAGCCTTCACTCCGGTCCAGGACAGTGGAGTTTGGGCGCTACCTGTCAATATCACGCCGTGGTTTATCGTCAAAGTCAAATCAGCACCACGCGCAGAGTACAAAGGCCAGTCAGCCTACCCGCCAGCCCTCAAACCGGGTGAGACCGCCCGCGACAACTACTTCAAATTCAAAAACACTGGCAACACCACCTGGTACGACAAAACGACGGCTACCAGCACCAATCGCCTCGTCGCCCTCTCGACCATCAACCCTCACGCCCACGCTAGCCAGTTCGCTGGCGACCAATGGGGCGCGGGCGATAATCGCCCCAGCCAGCAATTTGCTGCCGTCTACCGTGCCGACGGGTCAAAATACTCAACCAATCCGCACAAAGTCAAGCCTGGCGAAACTGCCGAGTTCCGCTACAGTATCACCGCCCCCGATAACGCTGGCGCCGGTACACACCGCGAGTATATAGGCCTCAGCGAGCCAGACGGGGTCGGCAACGTCCCGCTCTCGGTATTGCCGTGGGTCGATATCACCACGCGCAGCGGCACAACCGCTCGCCCGACCCCGAACCGCCTGAATGAAGAGCGTCCGCAGACAACCGATTTTACAAGGACATACACGTTCAAAAACACTGGCACCACCACCTGGACTTCAGCCAACACAGTGCTGCGTCTCACCTCTGGCGCTGACAGCGAAATCGACGCCCCTGGCTGGATCGACAGCACCACGCCTGCCCGCCTCAACGAAGCAAGCGTTGCGCCTGGCGCCAACGGATCATTTACCGTCCGCTATCATCTCAGTAGTCCGATCGGCACAAAAAACCTCAAGTTTGAGCCGTTTGCTGATGGAAGTTCAATTGCGCTCGAGCCGCTCAAAGTAGCACTCAAAACCACCGCGCCGAACTACAAACTCAAATTTGTAGGCCAAAGCGCTCATCCGCGGCTATCGCCCAACAGCACAAAAACCATGACATTCAAGATGAAAAATACTGGTACTGTCAGTTGGTACGACAGCGTGACAGCAGGCCAACACGACACGCACCCCGTCACCCTCATCACAACCCGCCATCTCGCCCGGCAGAGTGCGTTTGGTGCGAATTTTGCACGCGACGCCAACCGATTGACCAACAGATTTACCAAAGTCTACGAATCAGACGGCGCTACTCTCGCAGCTAACCAGCATGTGGCGCAGCCTGGGCAGATCGTCGAAATGGAATTTGTCTTGACTGTTGACGCCAAACAAAAAGCAGGACGTTACCGAGAATACTTCATGCCGATCGTCGACGGTAGTCTTTATTGGAAAATGGGGCTGCTCGCGTGGACCGATATCACAGTGACCAACGGGCCAAATCGTGCGGCCTTTGCCGGCCAGTCGGCCTATCCAACCATCTCGCCCGGAGCACGCCAGAATGCCTATCTGCGTTTCAAAAATATCGGCGGTTCATCGTGGTATGACACCACTTCGACCCCGAGCGGCATACGCCCGGTCGTACTCTCGACTAGCCGGCCGCTCGGCCGCACAAGCGAGCTCGGCGGATCGTTTGCATCGCCTGGCGTCGTCGCCGCTACCACATTTGCCAAAGTTTACGAATCAGACGGCGCTACCCTCGCAGCCAACCAGCATGTGGCGCAGCCCGGGCAGATCGTACAATTCGATTTCAGCTTCACCGCACCATCTGGACTAGCTCCCAAACTGTATCGCGAGTATTTCGAGCCAGTGGTAGACAATGGCTCGACACCGATACCGCTCGGCCAGCTGACATGGCTTGATGTGACCGTACGCTAGACGGAGCGGTTGCTGTCGTCGAGTACGTCGAGAAGGGTTGCTTTTTTGGCACCGGAGAGAAGTTTTGCGCGCAGTTTGCCAGCCGTTGAGTCTGTCTTGACCTGCAAAAGCGTTTGGCGAATACCGCGTGCATACTGCGTGTACGAATACTGCTGTGCCATGAGTGATTTCGCCGCCTGCGATACGCGTTCGAGCAGCTGGCGATCACGGTTGAGGGCGCGAATTTGCGTGAGCACCTCTATCTGCTCCTGAACTTTTATGACCGCATCGTCGTCTAGATCGCGAAACCAGCCGATGTCGCGCACAATCGGCACCACGCCAAAGCGCATCGCTTCGATCACCGCCGCAGACGACTCGCCGTTGTAGCTCGGCCGGTAGCTGACCAGGATATCGGCTTTGGCGAGCCGCTTCATAAAGGCAAAATCCGACAAATCTGTCGTGATGGTCACCCGAGGCAACTGCATCATCCGCGTCAGTTCCTCTGCTGGCAGCAACGGCACGCCAAACACATCGATGTAGAAATCCTCTTCGTCAGCAACTGCCGCAATTGATTCGATCAGTGATGTGCCTTTTGTCGGTGCGATGATGCCGGCAAATGCAACCGTCAGCATCCGATCGAGCTTTCGCCGTAGCAGCTGCGGCGTGGCAGTCGGTAGATTGAGGCGCGTAATCGAAACGGCACTGCTTTTGGTCTCTTTGCCGAGATCTGCCTGCGACGACGTAGAGTGGCAGATCGCAGCCAGCTGGCGATTAGCGACCGAGCCGACAAATTGCGAGTAGTCCGTCCGCAGCTTGCTATTTAGCAAGCGCTCCGCGTCATAGCGTTCTTGGCTGATGTAATTGTCGGCGAGCATCACGCCGAACAAACCTTCGAGCCTGGAATCATGAAAAATCGCTATACCCGGCAAGTAGAGCGCGTTTAGCGTCGTCAGCTCATGAAACTCGCTATTGCCGATATGGTAGATCACACCATCATACTGGCGATAAGTCGCAGCCGAAAACTCTTCTGCGTCATAGACGTTGGCGATGTACTGGAGGTAGTTTGGACGTAGCTCTAGTGGTTTTTTGGAGTATTCGACATAGTAGTCGATGTCAAATAGCTCCGCCATCGCCGAATGCAGCAACTGATTGAACTTCCCGATCGCCGAGTAGCCGCCCGGGTCGGGCGTGAAAATCGCGAGTTTTGGCTTGTGATCGTGCGCCGCGACGATGCGATCATGTGCCGCCAGAGACTGCAGGGCTTTGTCTGCCGTGTTGTCCCATGTGTATTCGCGAAATAGTTTTTTGTACTGCATTCGCTTCTTGCTCCAGCCTTTTTTGGCAACAGCATGGTTGATGCCGTCGGCGATTGACGCGACGTCTTCGTGATCGACTGAGTAAAAAGCGGTGGTCGACATCTCATCAAACACCGTCAAATTCGATGTCACAACCGGCTTGTCGTATTCGGCCGCCTCGAGCACCGGCATACCGAGGCCCTCATATTCGGGTGCAAACAACACTAGCTCGGTGTGTTCGTATAGCCAGACGAGCTCGCTCTCGGAGACATTGCCTGTGAATTGTACGTGCGAACAAACTGCCTGCAGGGCTTGCTGGGTGCCTTCGGAGAAATGCGACGTGACTAGTACTGCGAGGCTGTCGTTGTGATGGTTGTTGTAGACCTCAACGGCCTGAAGCATCCTCGTATTGTTTTTGCGTAGATCATCGCCAGACGGCATCAAGATGTATCGTTCAGGTATAGAAAAGCTAGGTTTGGTCGCCTTTAGACCAGAGCGTTGCATGGCTGCACCGTCAATATTGTGAATTTTCGACGGATTGATGCCGAGAAATAGCGCCACATCATCGGCTACTGTCTGTGAAATCGTCCAGAGAATATCGGCGGCAAAAATAACTCTAAACCGGCGCAGATAGTTGTCATAATTGCCAAACACGCCGTAGCGCTCATGATACTGCAGTGGTATCAGATCGTAGAATAGCAGGATATTGCGCGAAACAGCTGTCGGAAACACGCTGCAGACCTGGTCCAAAAACAGCGATAGTATCATAAAATCAACCGTTTCTGCCGCCTCAAGTCCGCGGACAAACGCCGTCAGGCGCTCTTGGTTGACCCGCATAGGCTCGTCGATACTCTCCGTATCAATATCGCCTGGATGGCGCAGCGCCAACCGCTCAATCCGACAGTGCGGCACCGCGGCTTTGACGGCGCGCTCGACTTCTTTTGACAGTGGTAGATTGCGCGAAAACAATAGTATCACTTCGTCATACCGAAACCCGGGGTGGGCCGCCAATGATTTGATGAGGGAAATCGAGTATTTCCCCATACCCCTGTCCCACGCTCGGCTTTGAAACACCTGGCCGTCGATGACGCAGACTGATCGTTTCATGGCTGCTGCCTCCTAAATGCTAATTTGTGTTTGATGCGCCGCAACATCATACCGCCGCCTCTCGATAGACGCATATAAAACGGCAGCAGGTAGCGCTGGCGCACACTGCGGCGCGGCGCCTCGCTGTAGAGGGCCTGCATATCGCTACGGGCAAGTTCATCGACAAGCTGCGGCCTCGCAAGCTTCTTTAGCGCCGGCAGATCAATCGCCTGGCTATAGCCGCGTTCTGGCGGCTTGTCGAGACGAACAACGATGATATGGTCGATCGCTCGTAGCAACTGCTTGATGGCTGGACGTATGCGTTTTGAGTGCTCGATTTCGTGCATGAGCTGGTTGATCTGAGCTTCTTTTTGGGCGTTTGCCTGTACTTGAGCTGCGAGTCTCGCCTGCCACGCCGCATCGACGCGGTGCATAGCCGTATGTAGCGCAGGCGAAATAATGTCGGGTATGCCGAGCATCGTTTCTGTAAACGAAAATTGCTGCGCGAGCGCGGCATGTTCATCGGCGACGTAATATTTGTTGACGCCGTCAAAAAACAGCTCGCTATACTGCGCTTTTTTGAGTATCGGTACCCAATCTTTGACTATGTGGTTTGCCTCGACGCACACTACCCACGGACGATACTGCTTCCAGTCGTTGCCTTTTAGAACCTGGTATTCGAGACCTTCGACATCGATTTTCAGGAAGTGAATATCGCGAGACGGCGCATGCTCGGCGCATATGTCTTTGAGCGGCCTGACCGCCACGGTAGCCTCAGTAAACTCATAGCCCAGCGCTTCATATTCCGCCTGCATGCGCGTTTCCATAGTCGAGAGCCCCTCTCGTCCTCTGTAGCAGCGCAGCGTCATCTCGCCAGTTGCGTCGCTCACGCCGATGTTGAGATTGGTGTCTTTTGGCCGATCGTACTGCAATAGCTGATATAGCTCCGGCGACGGTTCGATATTGATACCAGTCCAGCCATTGTCATAAAAAAGTTTTGTCACAGAGTGAATCGTCGGATGATTGGCACCGATGTCGATATAAAAACCTTGTTTGACTTCCGAGAGTATACCGCTCAGCAGTATGTCTTCTCGGTTCTGGGCATAACTGACTCTGTAGTCTACTCCGACAAAACTGTCTCGCATCACTTCATTATACCAGTTAGGTCAATAATTTTTTTGGCGGTTTGCTGCCAGGTGTGCATCTGCGGCGGCGTTGTGTGGCCAACTCGCTCAGGCCCGGTATGCGCCGCAAACGCCGACACGAGCTCCTCGCGGCTACTGACAAATGTCGCGGCCGTGCTGTCGAGTGTTTCGTGAAACACCGGCAAGTCAGAAACAATAACCGGCGTACCGCAGCTCTGCGCCTGCACAGCGGACAGGCCGTAGCCCTCGTGCAGCGATACGAGCACCAACGCATTGGCGCCAGAGTAGAGCGCCGGCAAATCAGCGTCCTGGACGTACGTATTTGGCCGCACGATCGGCGCACCGGCGGCTACGAGCGAGCCGATTCTTTGGATGATCTCGGCATTTTTCCAGCCATTACCCCCCACCAACACTAGCCCCACTATCCCTCGTGAATGGGTGATATAGGTTTCGTAGGCGTCGAGCAGCATAGTGAGGTTTTTGCGGGGTTCAATATTGCCGACGTAGAGAAAATAGACTGGCGGTAGGGCGTATTTTGTCTTGACGGCGTCTATTTGTAGTTGGTCCTGCGGGGCAAAAAACGACTGGTCGACTCCTAGATATATCATCTTTGACTTGTAGCCAAAGCGCGGAAACGACTTGATGAGTTCGCGCTGCGATTGCCGCGATATCGAGACGGTGTAAGTAGTGCGTTTCAGCCAGCGGCCCATATTTGCCCGCAAGTAGCGCAGATTTGACGGCTGAATTGTCTCTGGGTATAGCTTGTATGCTATGTCGTGAACAAACGTAATACTTTTGGAAAAAGGCGTCCACCACGTTTTGTAATTGGGAAAAATATACACGCCGCGGCCAAACAACAGTTCAGCTGGTATCGTCAGCCACGAACGCGCCAAAAGAAAGTTGATGTATCTGTAGCCTGGCGGCAAGGTTCGTATCTTGACGTCCAGGCCGTGCTGACGTACATATGATTTCTTGCCAAACGGCACGACAATTACGAGCTGATGCCGGCTGTCTTTTAGCTCGCTACGCAAACTCTTGATCATTTGAAGTGTCGCATGACCGATCCCGCTCATGGTGTCTTGCGCGATAGAATCGGCCTCGACGATGATGCGCATGAGCTAAGAATCTTTCACGTCTAGTTTGACATCAGGACCGACCAGATATGGCGTCGTCTTTTGGTGCTCGACCCGAAATGAGACCGCCTGATCCCACCACTGCATAATACGTCGCTCCTGTATCGACTCAACAGCGAGATCGATAAAATAGGTGCCGCTATTGAACACGTTTTCGACGCTCCATGCGATATCGAGCGCCCGAGCGTCGGCCAGATGAATACGAGTCGCGTATTCGAGCAATTCGTTGTTTGTGCCGCAGAGCACCTGGCCCATTTCGTTTCGTATGGTAAAACCGATGAGCGCATAGTCGTCGATGCCGCGATCCGGCGTCAGTGTGCAGGAAAATTCGATCAGTTTGTCTGTATCGTGGTAAAGCTCTTTGCTCAGTGTGACATCCGAGATGTCGGCGCCGCCGTTGCCCCACTTTTTGGAATCTTTGAAGGTCTGTTCTTCTTCGAGAAAGAGCCGCGTGTACTCTTTGGCGACGCGATCGGATGTGCCGATCAGCACGACGCGGCTCTCATCGATCAGCAATGCTTTGTCGCAATATTCACGAACCGCATCCATGTCGTGGCTGACAAAGACGACTGTTTTGCCGGTGCGTTTTAGATGTTTGAAATAGTTAAAACACTTGCGCTGAAAATCTGTATCGCCAACCGCCAACACCTCGTCGATCAGGAGAATGTCGGCTTTTGAGCGGGTCGCAACCGAAAAAGCCAGGCGAACCTGCATGCCGCTGGAGTAGTTTTTTAGCTTCTGATCCATGAACTCTTCGAGCTCAGCAAACGCCACGATCTCATCGTACATCTCATCGATCTCGCTGTCGCTAAAGCCATTGAGCGCGCCGCTCAAGTAAACATTGTCGCGCCCTGTCAGCTCGGGATTGAAGCCAACACCCAGCTCGATAAATGGCACCAGCTTGCCCTCGACCTGCACCGAGCCTTCGCTCGGCATGTAGATGCCCGCCAAGATCTTGAGCAGCGTGCTCTTGCCGCTGCCATTGCGGCCGACAATGCCAAAAAACTCGCCTTTTTTGATCTGAAACGACACATCCTTGAGCGCGTGCTGCGCCTCGATCGTGCGGCCGCCGCGTAGCGCCTGCAGGGGATGTGTGAATATGTCTTTGATTGAAGTCACTTTTTGGTGCGGCAGCACGAAGTTTTTGGAAACATGCTCGACGGCAATGGCAATTTCATGGCTCATCGACTACACCTCCTCCGCAAAGCGCGGCGATGTCTTGCGGAAATAGTAGGTCGAGCACACCGCTGTCAGCGCCACGATCACAAACGGCACAACCCAATAGCGCGCAAATGCCGCGTGCACCGTCGGACTCGCGGTTGTCACCATGACATAGCGTGCATCCTGGATAATCTGAGCGACCGGGCTGAGTAGCAATATCCTCGCGGCCAACTCAGAAAACTTCTCGACCTCCGAGAGCGGATAGATGATCGGCGTCACATAGAAACCAGCCTGCAGCACCACTTCCCAGACATAGTTGATATCGCGAAATCGTACATAGAGCGCGCTCAGCAAAAAGCTCAGCCCGAGCGCAAACACAAACAATTCGAGGATGATGAGCGGCAACCACAAAATGTTCCACGTCAGACTGACGCCATTGAGCAGCATAAAAATCAACACGACGAGCAGGTTGATCGCCAAATTGATAAACGCCGATGTCGAACCGGCGATCACGACGACGTAGCGCGGAAACGCTAGTTTGCGCATCAGATCGCCCTTGCCGACCACTGATGTCACGCCGTTGACCGTCACCTCGACAAAATAACTCCAGAGCACCACGCCGAGCAATAGATACACCGGAAAATGCGGCACCCCGCCGCCAAATCGCAAAAAATTCACAAACACGACATAGAGCACCGCAAACAGCGCCAGCGGCCGCAGTAGTGTCCACAAATAACCAAGCACAGACCCCTTGTAGCGTAGTTTGAAGTCGGTGATGACGAGCTGCTTGAGGATTATCAACGAATATCGGTATCGTTGTCGGAATTTTTCTATCATACGTCTACTACTAGTATACTCGATATCGCCCGATATGCTATAGGGGGCATGCTATACTACCACTATGAGAATCGCGATCACTGGAGTAAACGGCTTTGTCGGCAAACATCTCGCGGCCGAGCTGCACGACAACGCCCACGAGGTTGTTGGCGTTGGTATCGACCCCGACGCCGCACCGGAGATCACACACGTACTTGCCGAGTACATTATGGTCGATTTGACAAAGCAGTGGCCGGCCCTCAGCGGCCTGGATGCAATCATTCACCTCGCCGGACTGGCGGCTGTCGGGCCATCGTTTGCCAAGCCGCAGCAATACATCGAGGTCAACAGCGCTATGCTGACACATATGGGCGAGTATTATCTGAGTACTGATGGCGCTCGGCCGCGTATCGTCGCAATCAGCAGCGGCAGCGTCTACGACCCGCGGCAAACGATGCCGCTCAGTGAAACCAGCGCCGTCGCCTACAGTTCACCGTATGCGGTGAGCAAGCTTCTGGTCGAGCACCAGTGTGCATACTACAATTCGCGCGGGCTTGACTGCGTCGTCATGCGCCCCTTCAACCACATCGGCCCCGGTCAAATAGCTGGATTTTTGGTACCTGACCTGATCGAAAAAATCGCTGCGCGCCCAGACACATCATCGCCTATCAACGTCGGCAATCTCGCCACGAAGCGCGACTACACCGACGTGCGCGATGTTGTGCGCGCCTATCGTTTGGTCGCCACCAAGCCGAGCTCGCTCGATCACTCGCTCTACAATGTGTGTTCTGGCAAGAGTCTCAGCGGCGACGACGTATTGGCGACGATCGCCCGCGCAATGGACTGCGCACCCGTGCCAACAGAGGTAGACGAGTCGCTGATGCGCCCCAATGACTGCATGGATATTCGCGGCGACAACAGCCGCCTCGCCGACGAATTCGGCTGGCAACCGACCATCTCATTTGAGCAAACGATCAAAGATTGCGTTAGCTAGGATCGCGCTACGCTTCTGCTTGTAGGTCGTGTTGGACCATTTTTTTGACCAGGCCAGGGAAGTCGACAGTACGCTGCCAACCGAGCTCGCGCTCTGCTTTCTCGGGGTTACCGAGCAGTAGATCAACCTCGGCAGGGCGATAGAATTCAGGGTTTATCTTGACGCGGGTCGTACCGTTCTCATCGACGCCAACTTCGTTTTCGCCGCTACCTTCCCAGTGTATCGTCAGGCCGATTTCCACAAAGGCCAGCTCGACAAACTGGCGAATCGAATGCGTTTCACCTGTCGCAAGTACAAAATCAGTCGGGTCATGCTCCTGCTGCAGCATCCGCCACATTCCCTCGACGTAGTCGCCGGCATAGCCCCAGTCGCGCTTGGCATCCATGTTGCCGAGTTCGATATACTCCTGTGCGCCGTGCTTGATACGAGCGACAGCCAGGCTGACTTTTCGGGTAACAAACTCAGGGCCGCGCCGCTCGCCCTCGTGGTTAAACAAAATACCGCTGACCGCATACATACCATAGCTCTCTCGGTAGTTGCGAGTAATCCAGTAGCCATACGTCTTGGCGACACCGTATGGGCTGCGCGGGTGAAAGGCAGATGCTTCGTCGTAGCCTTTTTCGGGCCGATTGTAGTCGAGGCCGCCGTACATTTCTGAGGTTGACGCTTGATAAAATCGCGTAGACTTCTCGAGACCAGCAAGACGGATGGCTTCGAGCAGATTGAGAACCGATTTGCCCGTCACATCAGCGGTCATCAATGGATCGCGAAACGAGTAGCCGACGTGGCTGATCGCCGCGAGATTGTAGACTTCGTCGGGCTGGATCGTCTGCATTGCACGCGTCAGCGCAGCGAGGTCGAGGATGTCGGCCAATACCACATTGACATAGGGAAACTCTTTTTTGAACTCCTGGTAGCGCGTATGGCTAGTCTCGAGCTGGCCGCGCAGCGTCCCGTACACCTCGTAGCCTTTTTCGTGCAGCAACTTTGCCAGATGACCGCCGTCTTGTCCGGCTGTGCCAGTTATCAGTGCTTTCTTTGTTGCCATGACAGTTCTCGCCTCCTTTTTTGGTCTCGTCCTTGCGTGGCTCATTATAGCAGATCAACAACCAGCCAGTCGGTGATATAATCAAAAGCATGAAAAGTATCACCATCCTCATCCCTGCCTACAACGAGCAAGAGGTGCTGACCCAACTGATGGAGCGGCTCGGCAAGCTGGCGCGAGACAATACCAAATACCGCTGGGAGTTTTTGTTTGTCAACGACGGCAGCCGCGATGCGACACTTGAGACGATCGTGCACTACGCCGAACGCGACCAGCGTGTCAGTTACGTCAATCTCTCGCGCAATTACGGCAAAGAAATCGCCATGATCGCTGGTCTCGATCATATCAAGAGCAATGCCGTAGTCATCATCGACGCAGACCTCCAGGATCCGCCAGAACTCATCCCTGAGATGATCAGCTGGTGGGAAAAGGGCTTTGACGACGTCTACGCGCGGCGCAAAAGCCGCAGCGGCGAGAGCTGGCTAAAACGACTCACCAGCGCACTCTACTACCGCGTCCTACGCGCTTCGACCTCGATACCGATCCAAGTCGACACCGGCGACTTCCGATTACTCGACCAGCGCTGCGTCGAGGCGCTGCGGCAGTTTCGCGAGTCGGGCCGCAACACCAAAGCGCTGTTTAGCTGGATCGGCTACGACAAAAAAGAAATCCTCTACGACCGCGATCCGCGCGCCGCTGGCGAGACAAAGTGGAACTACCTCAAACTCATCAATCTCGCCATCGATGGCATCACATCGTTTACAACCGCGCCGCTACGAATTGCATCGCTGATCGGGTTTGTTGTATCATTTGCAGCATTTATCTATATCGTCTACATCGTGGTGCGGCCGCTATTTGGCGTACCGACCGGTGATGGCTACTCGTCTATCATGGCGGTGATGCTGTTTCTCGGCGGCGTACAGCTACTCTCGCTCGGAGTGATCGGCGAGTACGTCGGGCGAACGTTTATCGAGAGCAAGCGGCGGCCGCTGTATTTTGTTGACGAATATCACCACTCAACCCTGCGCAGCAATGGTCGAACGCATTCTTAATTCCCAAACCGGTCGTTTCATCATCGTCGGCGTGTGCGCGACGTCGATCGACTTTGGTATATTGCTACTGCTCGATAGCACGACGTCGATCGATACGGTGATCGCAAACATCATCGCGACGACGACGGCATTTTCGTTTAGTTTTACCGCCAACAAACGCTACACCTTTCGCACCTCGGGAACTAACGTCGTACGCGAGATGGTGCTGTTTGCTGGTTTCACACTGTTTGGCTTGTGGGTGCTGCAGTCAATTGTCATCCGCCTGGCGCTGCCCACCCTACAGGATCTACTGGCCGCGCACACGCTCGCTATCGCCAGCGCCAAACTACTCGCCACCGCTGTCAGCTCTGTCTGGAATTACATGACGTATTCGCGCTTTGTGTTTCGCCGCAACCCGCGTACTCAGCGTTGATAGTCATCGTCGAGCCGCTCGATATCAGACTCGTCTGAGGGGTTGGCGGGATCAGTGTGCTGCCATATCTCGGCGACGAGGGTGTAACGCCCGCCGCTATCGCCAACCAAACGATGGCACTCACCGCACGCAAACTGCACGACGTCGCCTGGTTGAGCTTTTTTGAGCTCGCCTTGATCAGAAGCCTCGATACTTTTGTGATAGCCGCCCGCGGTGATATACAACCAGCGCTCCGCTCGCCGCTCGTGGCGCTGCCAGCTTAGCCGCGCCTCTGGCCATACGAGCAAAAACTTCGGGCTGAGCTCGACGTCGCGGCGGCCTAGGCGCGCTGCGTCGAGGTCGAGACCAGGAAAAAAGTTCTCGATAAAGACCTCGATTTGACCGCCATCAAACCGAATATAGCCGCCCCACGGCTTGCTGTCATCGCAGTCGACGACCCGCATACCGTACCGCGCCGCGACATCTGCGAGCTCGTCGAGCACAGCGGTTTTTGGCCGATCCGTCGATACATCTATTTGAGTTATTTCATCGCGCATACATCCTCCTCTTTTGGTCTATGCTAGACAGTATATAGCAAACTCGCCACTCCGATGAAGCTGTACTGTATACTGGTGCTATGAGCCACATTGCGATTGACGCCAGAATCATCAATAGCTCGACCGGCCGCTATGTCGAGCGTCTACTTCATCACCTCGAACAAATCGACACAACCAACCGCTACTCGATACTCGTGCGTCAAAACGACGCTGATTTTTATCAGCCGACCAACCCAAATTTCTCGATCGTCATCGCCGACTATCCAGACTATTCATTTGCCGAACAAATCGGCCTACTTCGCCTCCTCAATCAGCTCAAACCCGACTTGGTGCATTTTTGTATGCCGCAGCAGCCGATTTTGTACCGAGGCGCATCTGTCACAACCGTCCAGGATCTGACACTGCTCAAGACGTGGAACTCTGACAAAAATTGGCTCGTCTACCACTTCAAGCAGCTGGTCGGCAAGTTTGTCTTTCGCTATATCGCACGGTCGAGTCGATTTATCATCACGCCGACGCGCTATACGCGCGACGAATATATCGCGTTTGCGAACCCGCCCGAGCAAAAAGTCACTGTGATCTACGACGCCGCCGAGGTAGAGACGCCAAAACCAACACCATACCAGCTGCCGTTTGAGCGGTTTTTGCTCTATGTCGGCCAGCAGTCCGACTACAAAAATCTCGCCCGGCTCGGCGACGCCCATCAATTGCTGCTCGATACCTACCCCGACCTCGGGTTGGTGCTAGTCGGCCGCAAAAAAACCGATGCGCTCCGGCTCGAGGCTCGCTTCGCCAAGCAAGGTTACAAACAAATCCTCTTCACCGACTTTATCGCCGACGAACAACGTGACTGGCTCTACGAACATTGCGACGCCTACGTTTTCCCGTCGCTGATGGAGGGGTTTGGTCTGCCAGGACTAGAGGCGATGCTGCGCGGCGCGCCTGTCGTCAGCAGCAATGCGACATGTTTGCCAGAGGTATATGGCGATGCCGCTCACTATTTCGACCCGACCGATCCAGCCGCTATCAGCCAGGCCATCGACGACGTACTGAGCAATCCGACGCTGCGGGCATCACTGATCGCCCGCGGCAAAAAAAAGGTAGCCCAATACTCATGGTGTACCACAGCCGAGCAGACGCTCGATATTTATCAGCGAGCACTTGCGCAGTGATCAATTTTGTCAGGCTGATTTGAGCTCGATAGTGATCGAGCGATTTTTGCCCTCGCCCTCGGAGTGGGTCTGGATATCATCGTATTCCTGTGCCAGACGGTGCACGACGCGCCGATCGGCAGCGTTGATATGTGCAGTGTGCGGTTCGCCCGTGCGGCGAATTTCGTCGATCCAGCCGCGGGCTTTTTCGGCCAGTTTTTCGGCTCGTTGTTTTTTGTAGCCGGCGATGTCGACATTGACGCGCACCAAGCTCGCGTTTTTGTTGCGCAGCACTGTCGATATCATGTATTGAAAGGCGCGCAACGTCTCGGCGTTTCGGCCGATCAAGATACTGCTCTCCTCGATGTTTGGTATGTCGAGCTCGATCACGTCATCACTGAGCGCCTTGTCGACCATGATATTAATACCAAAAAACGATAACAGGTCTTCCAGGTATTCAGCCGCAAATTCGATTGATTGCTGTTGGTCCATGATTATTTCCTCCTCTTTTTGTCAGTCGCTTTTATACGCGTGATGTGCGCTTTTTTGGCTTGTGACTCGCGTTTTTTGGCGCTGGTTGATTTGGTTTTTCGCGGGCTGGTTTTTGGCTTTGGCTCGTCAGCGATCTCTTCGAGCTCCTCCTCGTCTTGGCGCAGCAGGTACGATTGCTGCACGAGGGCGACGAGGTTTGAGACGGTGTAGTAGAGCGCGAGCGCCGCAGGTAGATTGAGCATGACGAGCACCAGAAATACCGGCATGATGCGCATCATGTTTTGCATCATCATCGCATTCATCTCTGCTTGGTCGGTTTGTTTGCCCTCGGCCGCTTCGCTCATGAGTTGGCGAAATGTCTTTTTTGACTCTTGGTGTGGCATCGTCTGTTTGCTCATGATGTATTGCGTGACACCGGCAAATACTGCGAGCGCGACCAGCACGATATCGATGCCCTGTGCACTGATGGCGTGTTTTGTCAGGTCGACAAACCCGAGTAGTTTTTCGTTGAACAACTCCGGCTGCTCAATCAGTTGTGCGATCGGACCAAACGACTCGAGCGGCGTGTAGGTATAGCGGGCGATAGCATCGCGATTCGTAGTGTAGATCTGGATGGCATGAAATAGACCGATAAATATCGGTATTTGTACAAATAGTATACCGATCGTACGAAACGGACTGACACCGTGGCGCTTGTAGAGCTCCATCATTTGCATCGCCTCGAGTTGGCGGTTGCCTTTGGCCTGCTGTTTGATCTTTTTTAGCTCGGGCTGGAGCTGGCGCATCTTGCGCGTCTGATGCAGCTGCCGGCGCACCAGCGGATACATCGCAAACCGCACGATAATCGTAAATATGATGATAGCGATGCCGAAATCGCCCCACGGTACTAGTCCATAAATCAGAGTGAGCAGATTGAATATCGGCTGCACGATAATCAGATCATATATATTCACGAAAACTCCTGTTCTTTGTGGTCTAGTATAGCAGATGTTGCCGGTGGTTTGTAGAGGCCGGCTCGGCGAAACTGCGCGACGAGCGAGGCGTACAGTGTGGGCGTATCGAGCGTACGCACCTCTGGCGTCGTCACGATAACCGCCAGATCGATGCCGGTGTCGCGGCGAAACCGCGCCGACTCATGACGCAGTATTTCATAGATGCGCCGGCGAATTCGGTTGCGGCCGACAGCGCCTTTTTGGACTTTTTTGCTGACGATCACCGCCATTCGCATGCTGCGATGACGGGGTTTGAGCTGGTATTTGAGCACGGTGTATCGGCCGCGAATGGCCGTACCGTCGCGGTGCAGGTGGCGCAAACCGCCGCGTCCATGAAACCGATATCGAAATGCGAGCATCTAGTATCCTAGTATACATCCGCTCATCAGCGAAACAAACGAAAAGCCGATGCTGGGTTTGCACATCTGCACGTAGATTGGTGTCGAGCGACGTGGCTAAATCGCCAGTTTGGCGCGGCCTTTGATGCGGCGGCGCTTGAGCACAGCACGACCAGCTTTTGTCGCGACACGTGCGCGAAAGCCGTGCGTTCGAGCGCGGTGGCGTTTGTGTGGTTGGTGAGTTCGTTTTGGCATACTGTCGATGTATTATACGGGGTTGTGCGCGTTTTGGCAAATGAGGCGCTGGCTGCGGTGTTCGACCGCTCACAGCTGGGGTGTGTGAAAAAGTGGTCATATGGGTGGTCACCATAGTGGTTGTGTGTGAAATAACAGAGGTTATCGGGGCCGAACTCCGATTTAACTCCGATTTAAATCGGAGTTTCGCGACGGCTATCACGTACCGCGCCGGGGCCGCGCGCACTGACGCTCTATGAATATTAATGCTCGGCGGCCACGCAGCGCGTGTGTCTGGCTACTGCCAGTATCGCCGCAAATGCGACCGACAACTCCACACAAACCGCGTATTTATCCCCACTATTTGCTAGTTTTTACACAGGCTGTCATCTGTTGTTGCGACGGTGTGGAAAAAGTCCGCCACCGTTTTCGATGCTGTGTTGTAAATCTTCTGCTTGTGGAAAACTAGGCCGTTTTCTATACTAGAGTTAGAAATACGGTGCAAACGTGAGGGAGGAGTGCGCATGCACGATACATTGTGGCAGAGTGTGCTGGCTGAGATCGAGCTTTCAGTATCGCATGGCAATTTCACGACATGGTTCAAACCCACTCAGCTTATCGAAAATACTGGCGACTCAGTCACGATCGCTGTACCAAATATATTTGTCAAACGGCAGTTTGAGGTCAAATTTGACTCGCAAGTACGCTCGGTCTTGGCAAAAAACGGCGTGACGCCGTCGCACATCCACTACAAAGTCAATTCCAGCGGCGTCTCGAAGCGCCGCGCCAGTCGCGAGATTTCGCTCGATGAGCTGCCGCCGCAACCCACCGACGCCGCGGCTCCAGTAGCCAGCGCCAGCACATCGCTTCGCCCGCAGTCGACGCTCAATCCTCGCTACACATTTGACTCATTTATCGTCGGCTCGTGCAACGACCTCGCCTACACCGCCTGCCGCGCTGCCGCCGAGCACCCGGGCGAGAAATACAACCCCCTATTTATCTATGGCGGCGTCGGCCTCGGCAAAACCCACCTTCTCCAGGCTGTCGGCAACGAAATCGTCAAACATTCGCCCAAAAAAACCGTCCTCTACGTCAGCTCGGAAACGTTTGTCAAAGAATTTCTCGATCATATCCGCTTCAAAAAAGCTGGTTTTTCGGACAAATATCGAAATGTTGACGTGCTCATCATCGACGACATGCAGTTTATCGCCGGCAAAGAAAAGACCCAGGAGGAGTTTTTTCACACCTTCAACGCCCTGCATCAGGATAATAAACAAATTGTCATCGGCAGCGACAAGCCGCCGCGCAGCATCCCAACTCTGACCGAGCGCTTGCGCAGCCGTTTGGAATGGGGTATGGCGATCGATATCCAGCTGCCAGATTTTGAGACGCGCTGCGCAATCCTCGAGATCAAGGCATCGCAATCCGACGTCGCACTCGAGCGCGACACGATCGAGTACCTCGCGAGCAATATCAAGACAAATATTCGCGAACTCGAAGGCGCACTCAATCACCTGCTCGCCTATGCCGAGATGCGCAATATCACACCCGACATCAGCACTGCCGAGGGGCTGCTCGGCGACGTTCGGCGCAGCAGGCCGCAGCATATCACCCCAAAAAACATCATCGACAGAACCGCCCGCCACTTCCAGGTTGATACTCGCGAGCTCTGCAGTCCGCGGCGCGACAAACATATCGCCTTGCCGCGCCAGATCGCGATGTATCTGCTGCGCAGCGAGTTGCATATGAGTTTTCCGAGAATCGCGAGCGAGCTTGGCCGCAAAGACCACACGACCGCAATCCATTCTGTACACAAAATCGAAAAATCAATCAAACTTGACTACATCATCCGCGAACAAGTCGCTGAAATTCGGGAGAAGCTCTATGCCTAGCCTGTCGCTGGCTTGTGGAAATAATATGTACAGCCTATGGATGGTCTGGGCAGAACTAGTGCGCGCTGGGTATATTCTGTCCACAGACACTCGCAGCCTCGCTTGCCGCCTGCGGACAAACCGGGTTTTTTGCACAGGTTTTGCGACTGTTGTTTTGGCAGGTTTTGCACACGCCGTGACGGTATACCCGCCCCTGTTGTACCGACGTTTTGCACAGTATACACATAGCCTATTACAATCAGACCGAATAGATTTTTTGTTCAATAATATAGTAGTAGTTGTGGAGGAATCATGAAGCTCACCATTACCCAAGAAAACCTATCCAGAGCACTCTCTGCCGTTGGCCGTGTCGCCAGCGCCAAGGCCGGGCTGCCTGTACTCGGAAACATCCTTTTGCGCACCGAATCGTCACGCCTGCTCGTCGCGGCAACCAACCTAGAGATCGCGTCGACGAGCTTTGTCGGTGTCAAAGTCGATACACCCGGCGAGATCACAATCCCCGCTCGTTTACTACAAGAGTATGTCGCTAATCTGCCGAAAGCGCCGGTCGAGCTCGAGCTCAGCGGCAGCGAACTAACGATCAAATGCCAGGGCTTCTCCTCGACGATGCGCGGCATCGACGCAAAAGAGTTTCCCGAATTGCCGACGATCGATGAAGCCAAGGCTGTGCACTACCAGCTCCAGATCGGCGAGTTCAAACAAGCGATCGCACAGACGTTGTTTGCTTGCTCAAAAGACGCAACACGTCCGGTGTTGACGGGTGTCTACTGGCACTCATTTGAGGGCAAGCTTTATCTCGCGGCTACCGACGGCTATCGGCTGGCGGAGCGTCGCCTAGTCGATACGACTAGCGAGATCGCAGCTATCATCCCGAGCAGTACACTCCAGGAGGTTGTCCGTATCATCCACGATGACGACGAGGCTGTCGACGTGCTATTTGACGAGTCGCAGGTGCGTCTACGCGTCGGGCAAACCGAGATCACGAGCCGGCTGATCGACGGAAAATATCCAGACTACCGCCAGTTGATACCAAAGATCACCGACGTGGCGGCCGCGGTGTCGGTGCAGGACTTGGTTCGCACTGCCAAAATAGCAGGTCTATTTGCTCGCGAGACCGGCGGTAGTATCATCATCCGAGCTGACGATGAACAAAATAGTTTCACGATAGAGTCAGTCGCCACCGAGCTGGGCGAGAATGCCTCGACGCTCTCGACAGACGTAAGCGGTAGCGGTACTGTGTCGCTCAATTCGCGGTACCTCGCCGAGGTTCTTTCGGTCATCGACAGCGACCAGGTCTCGATTGGATTTAGCGGCAAGCTCGCCCCCATTCTGTTGCGGCCAGCAGACGGCGAGACAGACGCCAACTATACACATATCATCATGCCGCTCAAGAGCTAGTAGCCAATGGTGCGGCCCGATTCAGGGTCGACAGCCGCATATGAAAAGCTGTAGGTCGCGAGCGCAGCAGCGAGGTTGTTTTTGTAGAGACAATTGGTGATCTCGCGTACCTGCGGGCCTATTTTGTCGTCGCTATATACGAGTAGTTTGTATTCACTGATCTCGGGCGTGTAGTCGACATCGGCGCGATCCTCTGTGCAGGCAGTGACGACCGCATCGATGTCGGACTGCTCGGCCGAGAGTGTGTCGAGAGAGACGCTGTCTTTTTTCGACAAGATCCAGATACTGTCATCGTACGACGTCAATAATTGATTTGTGCTGGTGGTGTGCGGACTCGAGGTGGCGGTGACGACGACTGACTCGCCCGGTAGTTTGATGTGCGAGTTTCGCCTGGCGGACTTGCCGATGATTGAGCTGCCGGTTTGGATGATGCCGTAAGTGCTCTGTTTGCGGCGGCCCTCGACGTTTTCACCAAACGCAAGTCCCCCACCCGTGGCGATAAACGCGGCTCTATCGAGTGGTTCGTTACCTGGATCAAACAGTACAGATACATCACTCGACGAAATATTAAACCGTGCGGGCGTGCGCTTTTTTGTCTTGACGTCGAAAAACTCAGCGGCCATGTCGCCGTACCCGCTATCGATAGTATCCTCGGCGAATTCGACCTGATCCTCTGGCGCGATATCATCTGTGACTTCGGTGTAGAGAAACACACCGTCTCGGTTGGTTGGTGCGAGTGCGCCGTTGGTCGAGGTGATGAGCTCGGATTTTTTCTTGCCACTCAGTCGATAGAGTTTTGATTGTGTAGACTCGCCGCTGTTACCGTCGCTCGCTAGCTCGATATAGCACACCGTGTCGCCGCAGGCGGCGAGCGTTGTGAAAGTCGACGAAATCTCACCCTCATACACCACCTCCTGCTCGCCAGAGCCGAGTGCATAGCGAGCGATCAGTGACGGGTTGTCGCTCGGCTCATCGACGCCAGAAGCGACGCGCGTGATGTAGTAAAAGCTGTTGGCTGACTGATTGTAGGCGATTGGCGTACCGACATCTGGTGGCATATCGAGCAGTTCGAGCGAGTCGCGCTCGAAGTCGTAATACCAGACCAGACTCGACGACTCGGTCTCAACCAGGTTGATATCCTCGCGCTCATAGGCGTCATAGACCACTCCGTCTGAGGGGATAGATTCAAATCGCACCAAAACACCCCTGTCGCCGACCCAGTCGAGCGACGAGACGGCGCCAAAGCGCATACCACTTCTCAGGACCTTGTTGGCACCGGATTTTGTGTCGATGGCTGCAAACGCCGCGCCATTGTAGACGTAGAGAGTGTCGCCGTCGATTGCGGCATGACTCGCTGGCGACAACGGTGTCGTACTGACTTCATAGTCGGGATACGTCGGCCGTGTCAGTAGACCATAGACGAGCAGCCCGACCAGCAGTAGCCCGCCGCCGATGAGAGCGAGCCGCACTTGCCAGCTGCTCAGTAGTTGTGTGGCAGAGCCGCCCATTATATACCCCTACCCCGGGAGTGCTTGGAATGTGTCATAGAGCTCCTTTCCGATATTTACAAACAGCGCTTTGTTCTTTTCGGGGCAACTTTTTCGACTACAGCCGATGCGGCGGGTGCCCTTGACGGCGTCGATATGCAAATGTGGGGTGCCGCAGCCGCTTCCGGCACTACCGACCACGCCGATTCGCTGGCCGAGTGATACGGTGTCACCCTGTTTGACTTCGGCTTGTGACGCCATGTGGAGATACGAGATGGTTAGATTTTCGGATTCGTTGTAGATGGAGATCATTCGACCGCCGCACCTATCGTTCATTATGCGCGTCACTTTGCCGGTCAAAAAGGCGGCGACGGGTGTGCCTGGCGCGGCCAAGATATCAAATGCTGTGTAGGGGTGTCCGCCTAGGCTGGCAGTGCCATTGCTGAACATGTCGGGGTTTTTGACGACTGCTTTTGTGCCGATCAGTGGAAATGCGGTATTGCCGACGATACCGGACGAGCTGTTGCCGGCCATACAGTTGGCCGCTATATTGGTCGTGCCGGTCGCTGCGGTACTGTTGCGTAGTGCGGTCTTGGCGTTTTCGACACGCCTCGAGAGCGCAGGTACACCAGGGCGTTCGTATTTTTTCATGAAAGTTTCGGTCGCCTGCTCGACAGAGGTGGTTTTTTTGAGAGCTGGCATGGCGGCTTTTTCGGAAGTTGCAATTTCGTGTTTGAAATAGGCGTAGTTGGCGGCGTCGGTCGCACTCTCGCTTTTGCTGGCCATGTAGTTTTTTTGGATCGCAAAATCGATAAAAGACCTCTGGCGGCCGCCCGTCCACTGCGGCCAGCCGTAGCCGCCCTTGAACCGCGGCGGTCCAGCGATGCCGCCCTCGTTGTTGTTTGGCGGCAAGTTGGCGCCGCCCGACTCGAGCATAAAGTTGCCGACGACGCCTGCAGCCTGAAAATCCTTCAGACCGTAGTCGGCCATCAGTGCCCTGATGAGATTACCCTGGCGCTCCTCGGCGCTGCTGCCGAGGTTGAATTTGGCATCGACCGACTCGCCGCCGGTAGCGATCACACCGTCGGTTTTGCAGACCTGCTCTGCAAACTCGTCAGCAAACTCAATATCATTCATACTATAAAATGCATTATAGCGCGCCAACACTTCAACGGGCGTCGAACACACAATCACGACACTCAGAAACGCCGCGGTGAGGATGGTGAACCGGTGCGACGTTGTTTTCATAGCGCGGCTAGTCCTGTGGCACCTGGAAGTGGATATGGTTGCATGAATCGTTGAACTCAGAGATGCCGCTCGGTAGAGACAGCTTCCATCGGCTACCACGGCAATTCACCTGTCCGATACCGGATCCTGACGGCAGGAGTTTGATCAGGTTTTTGAGTAGGGTCGCGTCGGTCTGATTGGCGCCGCCGTTTGAGTGAACGCCATCGACGTAATTGAAATCAACCGCGTGGCCGCCTTTGTTGGCGTAGTGATAGCTGGCTCGACCAGAAGCGGTGAGTACACCGGTGCAGTAGCGGTTGAGCGACGAGACGCTGTATTTGTGTGTTTTTGCGAGTGTCGCCATGATTTGTAGGAGCTTCGAGTTGATGTGACAAGAGGCGTTGCCAGCGGCGTAGTCGCGGATTTGTTTCATGTATCGAGAGTCGCCAGTGACATTTCCCGAGTCGAGGATCTGCTGGGCGAGCTCCTGGTCGCTGCCGCTGACGAGCTCTGCTGAGCCCCCCGACGACGAACCACTCGAATCCGATATACCGCCAATCTGGAAGGTATCGGTGCCATCGAGCGCGTCGACGACGACCGTATCGAGGTAGTAGAGTCGGAAGTTCTGATACTTCAGTTCGTTGTTGGAGCATTTTTCACCGTTGTCTTGGTTGCCCTCGTCGCCTTCGTCGAGGAGTGGGCGGGTGCGTTGGATACAATCGTCGATGTATTTGTTGAACTCCTCGCCTTTTGGTTCGCCTTCCTCAGAAATATGTCCATTGTCGTACATATAGGCGTCGACCGTCTCGGGGTCGCGCGCTAGCTCGGCATTTGTGAGTCCGTAGCGGATATTGCAGAATGGATCGGCGGCGTAGCCAGCGTTTACATAGTCGGCATCTTTGCAAATCTTGTACTGTGCCATCTCATCCTCGGCGGCAAAGGCGGGGGTTGAGCCGATACTACCAAAGGTGCGCTTCAGTACAGACGCGGGGCTGGTGACAAGCTGTCCGATATTGTTTGGCATCGTCATAGCGAGCGACGCCACGACAGTATTGGCGGGCGAGAATGGATTGTTGACATCAAATGGATTGGCGACTTCGCGCTGCGCCAAGCGGTAATCGTGGTTGAAGCTAGCGAGTCGTCTCGTGAACTCCTGGACATTATCTTTTTTGAGTGGCTGGAGGCCGTGTGATTGGCTGAGGTTGGCATCAACCGCACCAGCACCGGCGATGCTAGCGTTGCCGGCATCGGCACCGAGGGTGGTGGCGGTGACGAGTTTACCAGCGATAATATTCTGGAGGATCGGTATCGCTACCGCGATGACGGCCGAGAGTGCCGCCGAGACCGCCACGCTGGCGGCAATACCAGGGCCAAGCGATGTACCACCGCTAAAGAAGGTGATAGCGAGGCCGCCGATCAGCATACCGATCTGCGTGAAGGGGTTTTTGACTAATTTGCAGACTTTTTTCGGCGTACCACCAGTGTATTTGTTGAGTTGGCTGGTGAAATTGCGGATGGCGCCGCCGAGGCCGCCGCCGAGCGAGAACTGCATCGTGTTGGCGCGGTAGTTGTCGATATTGGTGCTCGAATCTTTTGGTTTGCCGATGCCAGTATCACCATAGGCGGCGTAGCGGTAGCCAAATGATTCTGTGAATGATTCGCCGTACTTGTTGTGCGCAGTCAGCTTGTTGCCGACATAGGTTGTCATAGCGGTGTCGGTGGTGCCTATTTTGATAAAGTCGGCTGGATTGGCGACAAGCGCCGTGTAGTAGCGAGCCAGTTGGAGAGCGACGAGGGCTTTGGCGCCGAAACCAACTGCCTGGATGACGTAGTAGCCAGTACATATCGCATCGACCGCACCCATACCAGCAGTGACGGCGGTGAGAGCAGCTGCTTTGCCGGCGCCGATAGCGGCCTTTTTGCCGCTATTTTTGACTCGCTTGACGGTCTCGTCGAAATCAGCGTTGGTTTTTTTGATCCGGTCGTACTCGTCTTTGCTAATTTCTTTTCCATCCTCGTCAAAATACTTGCCGTCGCGCTCGGTGGCAGAGCGCCGGCCGATTTTTTCGCCGCTCTCGTCGACGCCAGCGATCGAGCGTTTGAAGTTTTCGTCGATCTCGTCTGGTTTGGAGCCTTTGATTTTTTGAGTTTTGTCGATACCCATTTTGCGGGCAAAGAAATTGAACGCCGGATCGATCGTCGCCATATAGCGCGGACTAAACATCCGCATCAGCTCGCGCCGCGCCACGGGGTTGTTGGAGATGGCTTCGCTGTAGTTTTTTGCGTTGAACTTCACGCCGCTCGGTGTTTCGATCGATTTGACGGTGGTACGCCCGAGCACGGTGCGGCCCTTTTCGAGTTTGAAACCGTTTTTTTCCATCCGGCGGATAGTGGACCCACTCAAGCCTTTGAAGCGGCAGCGGATGTTGATCTTGCAGCCTGGATTGACAGCGTCTTTTAGGCGTTTTTTCAGGATAAAAGTCTGCCTGGCATCGACCGCGGTCGCGTATGAGCTAAACCGCTCGGTGATGACTTCTTTGACATGGACGATTAGTGCGCTCGGGCCAAATAGCGTCGTCATCATAAACATAATTCCTAGTACGAGGCCAACGATCGAGGCGGTTGCACCGCCTTTTTTGCCGCGAAAACGAGCTAGTACAGCGAGGCCGGTGTCGACGGCGGCGTTGCCTGTCTTGATGGGTGCTGATTTGGCGCTTGGCGGGCGCCATTTGTTGCGAAAACCGCGCGACGGCGAGTCGCCAGCTGCTTCTTGCTGGTCGACGGACGGCTGCTTGTCGCCGCCGGGTTGGTCGGCAGCGGCCGCCTGCTTGTTGTCGGGTGATTTGTTGTGGCGATCGCCGTAGCGCTCCATTGCTCGCTGATGGCTCGGATTGTAAGCGTCGTTATCCGGGTCGGTGTCTTGATCTGGTCGATTATCAGGGGCAAGTGACATAGCTACTCCTTATTATACCGCTTGTTCTCCTGGGTTGAAATAGCCATCTTGGCGTTGCGCCGAAAGACCGGTTTGTGGATTGGTGGTGACGAGCTGGTTTTCGGTGCCGCTGGCGATGATTTGGACGTGAACGTGGTTTTGGCCGGCAAAGAATAGCCCCTGACCGACCGGGAAGTTTGATAAGCGCTTTTTTTCCTCCTCGGTCAGCTTGAATACGTCGGCGAGCACGTCGACAGCGCTAGTCGACTGTTTGAGTAGTAACTGCATCGAGCTGTTGGCGACGATGGCGCGGCCCATTTTGCTCCCCATGAAGTCCTCGACGTCCTGCGTGATCGTCGTCAGGCCTAGTTTGTACTTGCGCGCTCGTTTGGCGAGGCTGAACAGGAAGTTGGCCGAATCATCGTATTTCATCAGCTGCCAAGCCTCGTCGACGACAAGCATGCGCCGGCGCGGTATGGTGCGCGTGATATTCCAGATATGCGACAGGACGATGTACATCGCGACCGGCCGCAGCTCGTCCTCGAGGTCGCGGATGTTGAAGACAACCATGTGGTTGTTGATATCGATGTTTGATTGCTGGCTGAAGATGCCGGCAAATGTGCCAGTGGTGTATTTGCGTAGCCGCTGTGCCAACTGCGGGCCTGTGCCGCCCATATGCAGCAGCGTGTCGTAGAGATCGCCGATAGTAGGCGGCGACGAGCTGTGTGTCAGCGGATCGCCGGTGATGCCGGCGCGGGCATAAGTGTCGATCAGGGCTTGGTCGAGGTCGGCTTCTTCGGCTGGGGTGATCGCAGGCATCATCTGACCTTTGGAGGTGACCTGCGAGCCGCCGAGCATCAAGCGAAAGAGACCGTGCAAGGTGACGAGGTTGGCGCGCAGTGCGTCATTTGCCTCGTCGCTATCGATGACTTGCGGCAGGTCAAATGGATTGACGCGAGTGTCGCTATTGAGACTGAGGCGGATATAGCTGCCGCCGACAGCGTCGCTGAGGGCTTGGTACTCGTTCTCGGGGTCGATGACGAGGATGTCGGTGCCGGTCATCATTGAGCGCAGCGCTTCGAGCTTGACGGTAAATGATTTGCCGGCGCCGGATTTGGCGAAGACGACGGCATTGGCGTTCTCGAGACTGTAGCGGTCAAAGATGACGAGACCGTTGTTGTGCATATTGACGCCGTAGAGAATGCCTTTGTCATCGCTCAAATCGGCGCTAGTAAACGGAAAGCTGGTGCTGATGGCGCCAGTGTTCATGTTGCGGCGAATTTCGAGCTGGTCGGACATCTGCGGTACAGTGCTATTCATCCCTTGCTCCTGCTGGCTCGACGCGACTTTGCTGCGGACGAGCTGCTGGCCAAACATCGTCTCGATTTTGTTTTGGATAAATGTCATCTCATCGAGACTATCAGAGTAGAGTGTGACGTAGAGGCCGAATCGGAAAAAGCGCTCTGCCCCGACCTGCAGTTGATCGCGCAGCTCCTCGGCGTCTTGCAGAGCAGCCTCGAGTCCAGGGTCGCGGGTGCGGCCTTTTTCGGCGTTGATCGACATACTGGCGTTGAGCTGAGTAACCTTTTTTTGGAGGTTGTGCAAGACAACTTCGCTTTCGACCGGATAGATAAACATACTGATATCGAGCACTTCGTCGGTGTTGATCAGCCCAGATAGCCAACCAGTGTAGATTTCGCGTGGATAGCCGTAGACGTAGAGAGTGCGGCCGTACTTTGTGCCGATGCGGAAATAGCTAGAATGGATCTCGAGACTGCTCGGCGCGATCGTGTCGCGCAGGCTCGACATACCGCGGACAAAGGCTTGCTGGACTTCGGCGTGTTCTTTGGCCTGCTGCTCGGCAGCGATATCGACCGGATCTTGTTTTTTTCTACCCATAGCTACATCGTCCCCTCTCGCAGGCTAGCGCCGAGTACGTCGCCCTTGCCTTTTCGTACGTAGATATTGTTGACACTCGAGAGGTCTTCGAGCGGCTGATTGACAGAGGTATCGGGGTTGTAGGTGTTGTAGTAGAGCCGGCCGAGCTGAGTGGTATTGAGTCGTATACATTGGATGCCCATCTGGAATAGTCCGTTCATGACAGCGTCGACGCGGTTTTTGAGCTCGCTTTTGGCTTTGTTGTAGGTGGCTTCATCGATCTGGGTGACGGTCGGATCGGAGCCGCCAAAAAGCTTGCCGAAAAAGCCCTTACTTTTGCTCACCAACTTGGTGGCGGTGCCTGGAGGATAGTACGGCACGACGATATAGAAACTCTTGTCCATGATATTTGCCTCCTCGGCGAGCTCGGCGATAAACTGCGTGTAGTCGTCCATCAAGACACCGAGCAGCATGTTGTCCTGCGAGCGCCGGATATCCTGAAGTTTCTGGATATAGGGGCTGATGTCGACGCGGCGCGAGCGGATGAGGATCTGGATAGGAAATGTCAGTGAATTGAGAAAGTTTTGATAACTATACTCGATGCCTTCTCGCTCGCGATTGCTCATCAGGTCAAAGTTGATTGATTTGCAGGCGACAACCGCTCGAAAACTGCCATCTGCCATGATGATCATTTCATCGCGCAGCTCAGAAAACAGCAGGCTTCTTTGCGCGGTCGACCTGTCGGTCTGGTCTTTGTGGCGGGCTTCGGCTTGTTTTTTTGACTCGGGCGACTGTGGTTGCGGCGGCTGGGGCTGCGGCGGACCGGGCGGTGTTTGCGGCAAGGTTCCTCGAGGAGGCTGCGGCAATTGCGCACCAGGCGCCGGCAGTCCGTTTGGTGTCGGCGGCATTGGTTGTGTCGGTGGTTGGTTAGTTGGTTGCATCCCACTCCTTGCTCGTAGTGCTATAGGTGTCAAACATCAGTGAAGCGATATGACGACTTCCTCGTCGTTTTTTTGCTCGATACGCTTGGCTTCGTGCGCGATGGTTTCGACCGATAGCGTCGTGTTGTTTGCAAGATTCATTATATCAGCTGAGACGGGTTCGCTGCTAGGTGTGTTTGCGTCCGAAGTTGGCACAGCGGCTGGCTGGGCGGGTTGTGCGGCGGTAGGTTGTTGCGGGGCCGGGCTAGCGGTTGGTTGGCCGTACTCATCGTGAATCGGCGTGATGACGGTCTGATGAATGTTTGTCGGGTATGGATTGTACTGGACCGAGGCGGGGTCGAGCGGCGCGGGTGCTGCGCCCTCAGGTTTGTGCATGTATTCGATGGCCTGCTCGCGGCGCGCTGAGCTGGCACGCTGAAGCATAGTATCAAACGACTGGGCGACTGCTCCACCGTCGTCGAGTACGTCTGTCGTCCGTTGTGCCTCGTTGTATATTTCGAGATGCATCGAGGTACCACCCGATGACGGTGGGGCGACGTTGCGCACAGACCAGCCGCGCGTGTCGGCGATGGCGGTGAGGTACGTCAGCCGCCGCTCGGTTTCTGAGCTGCTGATCTCTTTTGTGAGATGCTCCTCGACTTCTTTTGGTGTGGTGATCTCGATGAGCGATTCGATGCCGTCGGGTTTCCAGAGACGCTTGTGCGGCTTGAGATAAAACGACACGATGGCGGCGAGATATGTCTCCATCGGCTGGTCTTTTCGTAGCGGCAGCGCCAGCGCGCCAAAAAAGATGATGATCGGCAGTGGTATGATGGCGAGCGGGATAAATATCTGCGACAATCCCCATGCCATCGCGCACGCCATCGCTACGACGATCAGGTAGATAAACTGTCGAAATCCAAACGGCCCGATCAGCTTGTCTTCGGCTTCGACATCCTGTGCGACTTTGTAGGTAGCCATATACTATATAGTATAGCAGACCAGCTACGGACGGTTGTGCGGTACATCGAAATTACCGCTGCTGCCGTCGCGGCGAGTCGATGTCTGTGACGATGGTTTGCGCGGGCGGTATGGACGGCTGGCGCCGGGTTTGTTGGTGAGTTTTGGCCGCAGCTTCGGCGTCTTGCTCGGTGTCGGATACGGCTCAGCAGCGGGTTTGACGGGTCGGCTAGTGCTGGTAAAGCTGCCCGACTGAGCTGTCGGTATCGACGATGGTGCGGAAGGGGTGGAAGACTGAGGTGTGCTCGGCGCTGACGTCGGGGCTGGAGCTGGAGTTGATTGCGCTCGATTTGGCTGGGCTGACTGGACGATTTTTGGTGCGGGCTGCGAGCTGGGCTGGCTCGGTGCTGCGGTCGGAGCGGGCTGGCTCGGTGCTGCGGTTGGGATGGGCTGCGTCGTTGTCCGGCTCGGCTGAGCAGTTTGGGTTGTCTGGCTTGGTTGGACGGTTTGGGTTGTTCGGATCGGCTGAGTTGTCGGGGCTGGGGCCGACTGAACCGTCTGAGTCGACGATACGGGCTGAGTAACTGGCTGCGTAGTGGGTATGCCAGGATCAAAAGGCTGGTTGGCAGGAGCTGATACGACATACGGCGTGGTTTTGATGTCGCGCGTCGCGGCGTAGGCGCGGATTTGTGCGCCGAGTTTTTTTGCCGAATCTTTGACGTCGATATTTGGATTGGCTTCGGCATCGGCGGTAGCTTGGGCGAGATTTTTGAGCGAGAGGTCGCTGAGGTTGTGGATGTTTTCGGCTATGAACTGTTGGTCGCCCGGATCGAAGCTTGCCCAGGTGGCGGCCGAGAGTTTTTGCTGGGAGCGATTTTGGACTCGCTCGAGATAGAGCTGTGGCCGGCCTGATTTGGTCGACTTGAGTTTGCCGGCGTTTGGTCCCCCTTCGTGGCGGTCGCCGGCTGCTTGACCGCGTTTCATCGCAGCGATATCGCCAGCGCCGAGGCCAAACGGCACACGATTCATATCGTGCATCATTTGTTTGCGTATACCAACGACGTCGTTGTCGAGCGCGTTATCGTCGGCATCGCTCATCATCTGAGTCATATCAAATAGCTTGTGGATGTTTTCCATCGAGCCGTTTTTCATGACCAGTCCAGCGGCGGCTGCTCGTTCCTCGGCGGATTTGCTGGTATTGCCAGCGATAGAGAGCAATTTCTGGTCGTCGTAGTTTTCCATGACCATAAATTTCTGCTGATTGCCGACATTTTCGTCCCACATGCGGTCTTCTAGATCGGCGCCAGAGGCTCGGATGCGGGCGCCGAAACGGCCAGTTTTGCTGACGAGTTTGCCTGAGGCTTTTGAGCGCAAGTTGCGCGGATTCCAGAGACCGCCCTTACCCTCATATACACCAGATTGTATAAGAGCGCGGCGTCGAGCTCTTTCGGCACGGCGATGTTGTAAATACTGGCCGGCCATTGAGTTGTTGGCGCGCTCTTTGCTCTTGTTGATTGCGGAGCCTTGGGCGCGCTGGCCGTAGCTCTGCAGGCGGTTGCCGATAGAGCCGGCTGCGCTGACAGCGGCGAACAAGACAGACGGTACAGCAAAGAGCGGCAGTGCGCTCGCACCGAGAGCGACGACATAGAGCATGTTTTTGGTATCCTCGGGGTCGGCGTCGGCGGAGTTGCCGCCCTGCTCGGCTACGCTGAAGAGGATGCGCGAAGCCAGGTCGCTGGCACCAAAGATCAGTGCGACGACCGGAAAGACGATGAGCAGTCCCAGAAACATCTTGCGCCAGCGCGAGAACCAATCCTCGGTATTCGGCAGCAGGTATGCTACAAATGCGATCGGCGAGATGATGATCAGTAGGATGACAAGGGCTTTTCGTATGATCAGTATCAGGACGATCAGAGCAAACGCTAATAGCGCCATCGGTGTCGTCAGGATGAGCGCGATCAGTGGTATAGCAGCCGCGGTCATGAGGATAGCTGCTGTGACATTTTCATATGTCTGTCGAGTTCCGCTATTGGTGACCGACCCTTCGACGATCGACTGTAGGACTTGGTAGATACTATAGCCGAGTAGATTTGAGATCTCGACCGCGAGTACGCATACATAGAATGATATATTGACCAGAATGGCGCCGATGACGAGCCGTGGCAACATGCGTTTGACGGTGTAGTTGCTAAACATCAGCGGCGCCCTCCTCCGCCGCCAACGATCTGACCGTAGATGATCAACACAAAGACGACGACGAATAGAACGTTGGCGACATTTCGAAAGGTCTGCCAGGCCGCGCGGGTCGCATTGTCGCTCAGTAGGTCACCCTCGACCTCGAGGAGGTTGGCTAGGATGAAGACAAAGGCGGCGTCATTGAGCTTGGCGAGGAGGTTGTAGGCAGGACAGATCACCCAGCCGAGACCTTCGACTTTGCAGGAGGCGGCGACATCGTCTTCTCCTTCTGCAGCCTCGCCTGCATTTTCAACGTCTGATTGGCTGGCGTGGTCTTTTGCCCAGCCCGCGTATGCGTCAGCATGTTGGTTGGCGAAGTTGGCGAGGGTCTTACACTGGCGCTCATTTTTGACGGTGCCGGAAGTTTTGGCGAGCAGTGAAACAGCGGACGTTTCTCCTCTGTCGTTTTTGTATGGATAGAAGTATTCGGCCATTTTGCCGCCCTTGTACGTTTTGATTATCTCGCCACGTATATCTTTCTGTTCGCCTTTTGGAACCGGCTTGCCGGCACAGACTATCTCAAAGCTCTTTTGGTAGAGTACGTATTTCATGGCGTTTGACAAGCCAGGATTGCTGCCGCCGTAGAGCGCGTCGCGCATTTTTTTGGGAATACTAGAGCGTACACTGTCGTTGCCCGACCAGCCGCCAGTAGAGGTTCTCGTCAGGCCGAGTTTTTCTGGCGAACCGAAGCCATAGAGCTGGGCGGCGCCGGTAATGACGTTTTTGCAGCGAAGCTTGCCATCACCCCGGTCGATCAGGTGGCCGACGTTGACTGTCTTGCGCTCAAACTTTGCGCCGTCTTCTTCTATGCACTTCACCACCGCGTGGTAGTACTGGTAGGCTTTGACCTGGTCGATGTCGCGCATCGAGCGCACTTTTTGCTCGGCAGCTGAGGCGATCGACGGCAGTGCTAGCGACACCAGACTCGCGCAGATGATCGCCAGCACGAATAGCGCGCGCGCCGGCGTTTTCGTATAAATGGCTGGTACTATTCTAACCATATGCTCTATAGCCAATAATAGTACAGCCGCACAATAAATACCAGCGACTCATGTATGCCGCTGGTATTTTGGCTGGCCCAAACAGGCTATTTACTCAGATGCTACTCTCTCGAAGCTTCCACTGTAAGGTTTTGAGGCCGAGTCTACGTTTAATAGCCAGCCATCATTTGTGCTATTTGGTAGGGTTTTGATGCCACGCATATTTATAGTGTACACACCAGCTGACGGCCCTCCATCAGGACTGGACAGGGCAGAGTCTACTACGAATGGCTGGTTAGCAAGATTTTCCTTCCATTTCCAGCTACAGCTCCACGTGTTGCCGCCAGCAGCGCCAGCTTGTGTGCAATCCGACTCTGACTCTACTAGCTGAAGTATAGCCGATTCGTCGCCAGCTCTGTAGTAGTTGTCGATTTCTCGGTTATCTGTCGCTCGGACCTCCTCTTCTTCAGCGGTCGCCTTTTTGGATCGTTCACCCATAAGCTGCGTGAGCGATGGAGCTTCATCAGCTCCTTTTATCACGATAGCTTGGAGGCCGAGCTCTTGGAGTAGTCTGTTGACCTCCTCGGCTCGGTTGTCGATATACGCCTCGCTGATCATTCCGTACTCGTCCTTCAGTTTCTTGGTGTGTTTTTTGTCGAGTCCATAAGTGAGCGCTGAACCGATACTGTCTGACATGAGCTTGCCTAGCTCTTCGCTTCCATTTGACTCTTTGTATGCTCGCGGGAACTGTGCGTATAATTCCATCAAACCCTGAAAACCGTAGTTGTCCTCTATCTTGTCTAGCTCGTCAGGATTATTAACGACCGCTAGGAGCTGGTCACCAGTGTATCCTTCGAGACCAAGCGCCTCAGTGGCGGTTTCGGGGTACGGGTCGTCGATCGGCAGCTCGCCTTCTGGCTCGCCTACAACTGGGGGTTGTTCTGGTTCAGAGATGGCGGGTGGTTGTTCGGGTATTTGTGTTGATTCAGTAGCTTTGTTTACATTGTACATGTTGAGGGCGGTAACTCCGCCACCCATTACCACCATAGTAGCTGCTGCAAGGCCCAGGCCTTTAACAGCTTTCTTCTGTCCTTCGGGGAGGCGGTCAAACCACGATGTCCCCCTTCCCTCGCCGGTGTAGTCTGTTTCTGGGTGGATTGGCGGTGTCGGTGGTATCTGTCCCTCTTCTGGGGCGCGTTCTGGTGTTATTGCCATAGTAATGTACTCCTCGTTGTAGTGTTTGTAAAAAATTAATAAATATTTGATACAAAAACGGGGACTGTATATTTTCCTTACTTATTATACACGTTTTGGCGAAAAGAGCAATAGTTTTCTGCTGAACCACCCTCACTTCCACCCCCCACCGCCATCACCCCACAGCAACAGGCTGTAGGCCTGTTGCAGCTGCTCGTAGCCTTGGCGCAGCCAAGATGTC
>PDWI01000851.1_pt1 | contig 49704 bp, 47 predicted proteins | sample 1430891 | NCBI WGS metagenome assembly PDWI01 (sample SAMN01162508, study PRJNA174530) | Oral metagenome, whole genome shotgun sequencing project. | biome: Marine environment; feature: Marine mammal; material: Swab sample of the gingival sulcus; isolation source: swab sample of gingival sulcus...
AGGTATTTCTACGCATATTACATCAGGATTATATGTTCCCAGAATGTTTACAATATCTTGATGTGTGTAATTTGGATTACTTTCGTGACTTCCGTGAATAGTTCCAACAACTAATACTTGTGTTTTGTTATTTTTCAAACTACACGAAAATAAAACAGTTGCAAATAGCAATGTGATTGGGAATAAAAATCTTTTCTTTTTCATAATTCTTTTTTAGTATGAAATTACAAAAGCAAATATAAATAAAAAAATAATTATAAACAGTACCGACTGTTTGTTTTTTATTCAAAAAGATTAAATAAGGTCAAAAATAGACAGCAACCTATTTTTAAAATCGTGAAATATACTAAGAGTCTTATTAGGTGTAATTTAGATCTTTAAAAGACGGTATAGATTATCAAAATCTTTTTGTAGTTCTTCGATTTCAACACCTTGTAGTCTCGAAATACTTAGAAAGGAAAGCCCGAGATAGATTTTCTCAAAAAGACCTGCAAACACCTTCAAATCAATATCATTTCGAATTTCGTTGTTGTTTGCAGCATTAGCAATAACTTCTTGCCATACTTGCAGTTGTTTATCGTGCCATACTACTGCTTTTTCTTGCATTTGGGGATAAAAAGCATAAGCACTACTTTCTATATTAAGCAATGCCATATTCATATTCTTAATGCCCCATTTCTTCATTTGTCGCTTGTTTCTTTTCAAAAGTTCGATAAAGGCAAGAATAAATGTTTGTAAATTTTCTCTCTTTGTTTTTTCAATGAAAGCAATAGAATTACGATTCAAAACATACTTATTAATGACACTATAAAAGATGTTTTCTTTGGTTTTAAAATGATACAAGATAGCTCCACGACTCAAATTTGTTGCCTTTTCTATATCGGCAAATGTTACTTGATTGTAGGGTTTTAAACAAAACAACTTAAATGCTTCAAAAATAATTCTATCTTTTGATTTCATGATTAAGTTTCTTTTACTAAATTGTAAAAATAATTGTCTAGCAAAATATAAATTTTTTATCTTTATGAACAGCTATTTATTCAAAAATATATCGGTTATACAAAATGTATCTATTATTATACTGTTTTATATACTAATGAGATTTTTACTTATGCTATGAAAACTTTATTATTAGTTACTTGGTATAAGCCGAAAACAACAATAAGCATTATGACTGTTGTTAAAAGAGTTTCTTCAATTCCAAAAAATCTTCCTGTTAAGATTGTATCTTTTAATACAGTAGTTTTAAATATTGATGTTGGCATATTTATCCAAGATTCTTTTGTACTTCGCCACTTATAAAAGTAAACAATACAAATAGAAGTAATCTTTTTTTATTTTTTTCATATTTCATTCAACCAAAACGATAAAAAAGCAAGCTCCACTAAATAATTATCTCTTTAATTTTATTGTATCCTGTTTTACTAACAGAAATTTTGGTTCCGTTCTTTAGAGTCAGTTTATAAGATTCTTTTTCGAAGAGTTCTATTTGTTTTACAAAATTTATATTAACTATATGAGAACGATGAACTCTAAAGAAAATTTTACTATCAAGATGTTCTTCATAAAATTTCATAGTTTGTTTTTTTAAGTGATTTCCTAATTCTGAATTAATCATAACATAATCATCTTCGGCTTGTATATCTGTAATCTTTTCTGTTGGGATAATAATAATTTTTTGGTTTTTCTTAACTACAATTCTGTTAAGTGCCTCAATCTGTTCATTAACTTTGGTTAGAACATTATCAATTTTTGAATTATTTTTTTCTTCATTTGTTATTTTTGCAATTACTTTATCGAGAGCTTCATTAAATCTTTCGAGAGAAAACGGTTTTAACAGATAGTCAATTGCATTAACTTCAAAGGCTTTAATTGCAAATTGATCATAAGCAGTAGTAAAAATAATTTCAGGTTTATTGTCCAACAGTTCTAACATTTCAAATCCGGTTAGTTTAGGCATTTGAATATCAAGAAAAATTAAATCGGGTTGTATTTTATTAATACTCTTTATTGCTTCAAAACCGTTTGAACATTCCGCACATATTTCAATACTTTCATTCTGTTCTAAATATTTCTTAATAATATCTCTAGCAAGTTTTTCGTCATCAATAATTATGGATTTAATTTTTTTATTCATTTATTTTTCTCATTATTTAATTTTTTATATATGAAATTCAAATAATTGGAATTAAAATTGTTACTTTAAAAATTCCGTTGTTTTGGGAAAATCGTAAAAGATTTTCTTGATTATACATTTTTCGCAGCCTGCTTTGGATATTGCTTAAACCAATTCCTTCGCCTTTACGTGGAACAGCTTCTGTATCGTAATTATTTTTTATATCAATTTTTATATATTCATTTTCTTTATAACAATTAAAACTGATTGTTACGGGCTCTATGCTTTCATAAACACCGTGCTTAATTGCATTTTCGAAAATCGGTTGAAAAATCATATTAGGGACTTCAAGAGTTTCACAAAGTTCCGATATTTTTTCTTGGTAATTAAATTTATCTCCAAATCTTATTTTTTCTATATCGAGATATAGTTTTGCATTGTTTAATTCATCAAGCAATTTACACTTTTGTAAATCGTTAGAACTTAAAGTTTTTCTTAAAAAACTGCTCAACTTGATTGTCATCTCTCTTGCTTTCTCAGAGTCTGTTAGTATTAATGAGCTAATAGAGTTCAGAGAGTTAAAAATGAAATGCGGATTTATCTGATATTTTAAAGATTTTAATTCAGCTTCTTTTACTAAAGATTTTAATTCAGCTTCGTGTAAAGTTTTTTCTTGAAAATTTCTGTAGTAAATTATTACATAAATTATTGATACAATTATTATATAAAACAACATCCCAATCATAAAACGCCAAACAATTGATCTATATAGAAACAACAGATAATTGTTTTCGTTGTAGAAAATATTTTTTAGAATAAAATAGCTGATAAAACTCCAAATTCCGGAAGTAAAAAATGCAGCGGTAATGTGATTGGAAATTATTCTGAATGAAGAAAAAGTTTCGAACGAAATATATTTTGTGGAATACCCAAAACTTAAACCCAAACTTAAAAAAGTAAAGTTAAACACAAGACTATCAACTAGACTAATTATGACCGGAAAATTTAAAACCAAAATTAAAATAGTACTATGCACTATTGCCAGAATTATCCAGATAAGTATGTAGATTGTGAAAGTATTTCGATTATTTACAAGTGGATTATTCATATTTTTAATCCTTAATTTCTATTCCGCCGAAAAGTGTTAAACCTTTAATTACTAAAACATTACTGTCTTCTGCATTAAGCGATGTAAGTCTTTTATCTTCAAATCCGCCGAAAATTGAGGTAGCTCTAAAATTTACTACTTGATCTTTTCTTAAATAGATAGTCTTGCCTGCAAAAATTGTTGTTGAATCGAGTTGTGCATGGTTACTGAAATCAGTATCTCGTAAATCAATTTTATAATCACTGAAGATAGTTGTAAGTTTTCCTCCTTTGAAACAGTTAGATTTTATTTTTAATGTAGAATCTTGGAAAATTGTAAACTTATCTAAAGAATCATCGTTTACTTCTTCAAAAGAACTGTGCCGTTTGCTGTTACCAGTTCTTTTGAAAATTATATAAACTCCAACAATAATCAATATTACTGGCCAATAATCCAATATAATGTTTCTTAATGTATAATGGGTGAAATTTGTAAAAATTCCCAGAATACCAAATCCAATAAAGAATAGACCAAGTCCTGAATTTTTATTGTTAATTAAAATGATAATCCCTATACCCACAAATATAAATTGCCAAGAGAATATGTTAAAATTGAAAACGAATATTTCAATATTTTGTAAAAAGAGGAGGCAGCCTATTACTATAAGAATTATTCCAATTATATTTTTTGTGTTATTTTGTTTTATTGCTGTCATTTTTAAATCTTTCAATAGTTATAATGTTGTGTTATTATTTAATTTTTAACTTCTCCACCGCCAAATATTACTAAACCTTTTATAATTAAAACTTTATCTTCTTCATAAACTCTGTTGGGGTCTTTAAGTCTTTCATCAGAAAAGCCCCCGAAAATAGGTATTACATCAATTACTATATTCCAATCATGCGGAACATTAACGGTGTAGCCTCCGAACATTACAAATAAATCAATTACATTTTTTCCTTGGGCAAGTGATGAATTTTCCAGATGCAATTCAGCTCCACCGAAAATAGCTGTGAGTTTGCCTCCTTTAAAATTTTTGGTGGCATATGTTTTTGTTCCTCCGCCAAATACGGAAATATCGTCTATTAAATCATTTTGTGAACTATTATTCTCAATCTTTACATCTTTCGAAGGCTCAGCGGAGCTTACAGGGTTTCTTTTCATAATAATATAAATACCGAGAGCAACTATTAAGAGTGGCCAAAATTCTGGGAATAAGTTTAAAAATCCGATAACAATTAAAATTGTTCCTGCAGTTTTGTTACCATGTGTTACAAAAAGAACAATGCCTATTGCTATTAGAATATATTCCCAATGCCATAAGAAATCAGGCAGACTAAAATTTATTATTCCGTAGTTATCAAGTAAAAATAATCCACCGAAAACTATCAAGATTAAACCAACAATCAATCTCATTATGTTATTTTCGTTTTTCATAAATACTTTCCTTATTAAAATTATTAATGCAAACATATTAGTTAATATTTGGAAATAAAATAGTTTTTCGGTGAACAGTAGAATCCTGTAGGTGAAAAATTAAAATATGTAGGTAAAAAAAAGAGAAAAATTATCAGAAAATAAATATTTTAGTATATCATAAAAAAATATAAAAAGAGATTGAATATTTTCAAAAAATTAGAAATCGGATTACTATTGATTCTGTCTGTAATTTTATCGGGCACAATAGGTTATATGATAATTGAAGGTTGGTCATTTATCGATTCGTTTTATATGACTATTATTACTATTTCTACAACAGGCTTTAAAGAAATTCGTCCGCTTTCAACACCCGGAATGATTTTGACGGTTTTCTTAATTATTATGGGTGTTGTTGCTATTGCTTATACCGGGGGTAGAGGAGTACAACTATTAGTTGAAACACAAATATTAAGGAAGAAAAAAATGGAAAGAAAATTATCTGCTGTATCTGATCATTACATAATTTGTGGGTTTGGCAGAATGGGTAAACAAATAGCTGAACATATTAAGGAAAATGAATTACAGTCTGTTGTAATAGAAAATGAACCGAATAATGTTAATACTTTAGAAGAACTTAATTATCTTTTTGTAAATGCCGATGCCACTGATGACGATGCTTTAATTAAAGCTGGTGTTGAACGAGCTAAAGGTCTTGTTGCGGTTCTCGGTACTGATGCTGAAAATGTTTTTACTACACTTTCAGCAAGAGAACTTAACAGTAAACTTTTTATTGTTTCTAGAGCAATTGATGAAGGAACTGAAGGTAAATTAAAAAAAGCCGGTGCAGATAGAGTGGTTAAACCTTATGAACTCGGAGGTAATAGAATGGTTCAGCTTTTATTAAGACCCGGTGTTACTGATTTTATTGAAGGAATCGCAAGAAAAAAAGAGGTTGATATAAGTCTTGAACAAATTATTGTTTCAAAAAATTCCAACTTGATTGGTCTAACATTAGCTCAATCACCCATAAGAAAAGAACTGGATATAATTATTATTGCTATTGATAAATCGCACGGCAAATTTGTTTATAATCCTAAATCTTCTACAATTATTGAAGGAGGTGATAAGCTTATTGCTATAGGGCATGTTGAAAAATTAAATAAGTTAAACAAAATATGTGTGCGAGTAAGTTGAAAATTTCTGCGATAATTTAATCCTAAAAATTATTTCAACAAAAATCGTTTTGTAATTACCACTTGTTCCCTCGATTTTAAATTTTATACTAATCTGTAAGAGGCGAGGAGACTATTTGACTTATCATGCTTTATTCTTCCAACAAATTAATTTGTTCGTTACTTTGCGGTAGTTCCTGCACATCTCTTAATTTTCTTTCAATTGTTCTTGTCTTGCGAGAAGCTGTGCTTATTGATTTGCTTGCCAAATCTAATTTTTTCTGGGTGTTATCCAATAAGTCACCAAACTTAGAAAATTCTGATTTAACAACACTTAAAAGTTTCCAGACTTCGCTGCTGCGTTTTTCAATTGCAAGGGTTCTAAAACCCATTTGTAAACTATTTAAAACTGCTACAAAATTTGCCGGTCCGGCAATAGTAACCTTATATTCTCGTTGAACAAAATCAAACAATCCCGGGATACTCAAAACTTCTGCATAAAGACTCTCAATAGGTAAAAACATAAATGCAAAATCTGTTGTATTTGGTGGGTCGACATACTTAGAAGAAATGGATTTAGCTGAATCTTTAATGCTGCGTTCTAACTTTTTAATACTTGTTTCAATTAACTCAATATTAGCTGATTCTTTTGCCTCAACTAATCGTTGGTAATCTTCGAGAGGAAATTTTGCATCAATCGGGAGCCAAACAATATCCTCTTTCATTTCATTTTTGCCGGGTAACTTTATTGCAAATTCAACAGAGGCATCGCTTCCTTTTTTTGTTTTAACATTAGTCGAATATTGTTCTTTTGTTAAAATTTGTTCTAATAAATTTCCGAGTTGAATTTCTCCCCAAGTACCGCGATCTTTTACATTGGTTAAAACTTTTTTCAAATCTCCAACACCGGTTGCAAGATTTTGCATTTCTCCGAGACCTTTATGAACCATATCTAATCTCTCGCTAACTAATTTAAAAGATTCACCAAGTCTTTTTTCTAAAGTTGAATGAAGTTTTTCATCAACTGTGTTACGCATTTCTTCGAGTTTCTTTTCGTTCTTTTCTTGAAGTGTATTAAGTTGCTTTTCTACTTGAGCAGTAAGTTTTTCGAATTTTTCTTCTGTAGTTTGATTCAGATATTTTAACTTTTTATCAACAATTTCCAACTGATCTTTTTGTCGTTCCGAAATATCTCTTATTCTGTTGGAAAGCTGATCCCCAAGCAGTCTAACGGAGTTACCAACTTCTTCTCTTACAAGTTTAGAACTCTGCATACTTTCTTCTCTGTTACGCTTAAATTCATCTTCAATATTATCTTCCAAATCTTCAATTTTTTCCTCTGAAGATTTTAAAATGTTTTCTTCAATTTTTGTAAACTTCTTTTTGTTGTTAGATATTAGAAAAATTATTTGTAAAATAATTATAATTATCAACAGAATTATTAAAGTTATTTCTATAAAAGTTAAATCATGCATTTTTGTATTTATATTCTTTTGTTAAATCTTATTAATTTGTAATTCAATTTACATAAAATATTTAAATGGTTTTAAATGAATAATTTGGTTCGGAATTCAATCGGAATTTTTTGCATAATTTTAATTATTACGGTTGTATTAATTTTGGGTTCGTACTATATGTTAAATGATGTGCTCCCGGAATATTCGGGTACGATCGAAGTAAAAAACATAAAGAACAACATAAAAATTTACAGAGATAAAAATGCAGTTCCCTTTATTGAAGCTGCAAATGAAATGGATGCTTATTTTGCACTAGGTTATCTGCATGCTCAAGAAAGACTTTTTCAAATGGATTTAACTCGAAGAGCAGGCGAAGGAAAACTAAGTGAAATTTTTGGAAATAAAACTCTTTTTTTTGATAAGATGTTTAAAACTTTCGGATTGAGAAAACTTGTTAACCAAAATTATAAAAAATATGATGACACAACTAAAAAAATGCTGAAGGCTTATGCGAATGGTGTTAATGAATTTATTGAAAACAACGAGGACAAGTTTACAATTGAGTTTGATATATTGAACTACAATCCTGCAAAGTGGGAACCGCAGCACTCGCTTCTTATTGGCAAACTAATGGCTTGGGAATTAAATGTAAGTTGGTGGAGCGATATTGCACTATCTCGTTTAATTCAAAAGTTTGGAAAGGAAAGAGTAAAAGATATTTTGCCAACATTCGATGAAAATAGTCCAACAATTATTCCCGATAATTTAAATCAATATTCTCAATTACCGTTAGATTTGATAAAATTAGATCGAGAATTTAGAAAATTTATAGGGTCGGAAGGAACACATATCGGTTCAAATAATTGGGTTGTGAATAGTAAAAAATCTTCTTCCGGTCAACCTATAATTGCCAACGATCCTCATTTGGCTTTTTCTGCTCCTTCCAAATGGTATGTAGCAAATATTGAAACTCCCAAGCTTAAAGTTTCCGGATTCACTTTGCCCGGTGTACCAGGAGTAATAATTGGTAAAAATGAAAACATCTCTTGGGTTGTTACAAATGTTATGGTTGATGATGCTGATTTTTATATTGAAGAATTTGATAGCAGTGGAAAAAAGTATTTGTTAGATGAAGAGTGGCGAGATTTAATCTTTGAAACAGATACAATTAAAGTTAAAGATTCCACTGATGTTATTTTTGAAATTGTTAAAACTCACAGAGGACCTATAATTTCAGATGTCCACACATACAAAAAGCTGATACATGATACAACAAATTATCCCAAAATAAGTATGCGTTGGTCTGCTTTAGCATTTAGTAATGAATTGCTTTCAATGTATAAAATGAATCATGCAAAAAATTGGAATGAGTTTAATGATGCACTATCGCTGTTTCATTCACCTGGGCAAAATTTTGTTTATGCCGATAGGGAAGGAAACATCGGCTATATTGCCGGTGTTAAAATACCTAAAAGAAAAAGTAATTCTCCTTCATTTATTTTTGATGGAACTACATCGGAGAGTGATTGGACAGGCTTTGTACCTTTTAGTAAAAATCCAAAATTATTTAATCCCAAAGATAATTTTATTGCATCGGCAAACAATAAAACCGTAAATGATTATCCTTATCATATTTCAAATGTTTGGGAACCTAAGTCGAGAATAACAAGAATTATCGAATTATTAGAATCCAAAGAAAAGCAAAGCGTAGAGGATTTTAAGAAATATCAAAATGATTTTTATTCATACTTTGCAAAGAATATTTCGAGTTATGTAATTAAAGCTTTTAAAGATTATGATATAAATAATAAAAACTTAAGCATTTCTTTGGAGTTGTTAGAAAAATGGGATTACAATCTTACTGCAGAAAGTCAAGTCCCTTCTATTTACGCAGTTTTTTTTAATAAGTTAATGAAAAATATTTTTGAAGATGAAATGGGGGGAGTGTTATTCAAAGAATATATTTTTTTGGCAAACATCCCAATGCGCGTTATTCCGAAAGTATTAAGTGAAAACGATTCTACTTGGTTCGATAATGTAAATACAGAAAATCTTGAAACGAGAGATGAAATAATCAGAAAAAGTTTTATAGATGCTGTGGAATATTTAGAAAAAAATATAAGTGATAACCCTGCCGAGTGGCAGTGGGGAAAAATTCATAAAGTTACCTTTAAACATTTTTTCCATGGGGCTTCCAAAATTCTTGATAATTATTTAGATGTTGGTCCCTTCGAAGTAGGCGGTGACGGAACAACAATTTTTAATACCGAATATTTTTTTACAAAACCATATAAAGTTAAACTAGGACCTTCGATGAGATATATTTATGATTTTAGTAATCCTGATAAATTTTATATGATTCTGCCTACAGGACAATCAGGTTATTTTTTTAGTGATTATTATGATGATATGACTCAAAAATGGTTAAAGGGTAAGTATGTTAAAGTTTTTACTAATTTAGATTCAATAAAAAAAACGGATTATTTCTTATTAGATTTAATACGTGAAGAATAATGATTAAAATTTATTTAAATCTATAAAGAATATATTTAGTAAATTTGTTAACTAATAAAAGGAAAAAATGAAAGTTATAGAGCATCTTGCAAAAGCAAATGATACATTAATCAGTTTTGAAATTATTCCTCCCAAACGAGGTGGAAACTTTAAAACTTTGTTAGAAGCTTTAGAGGATTTGGTTAAATATAATCCTCCGTTTATAGATATAACGAGCCATGCAGCTGAAGTAGATTACGAAGAAACCACTTCCGGCGAATACCGAATAAAAATAAAAAGGAAACGTCCGGGAACACTTGGACTCTGTGCATTGATTCAAAACAAGTATAATATCGATGCAGTACCGCATGTTATTTGTCAGGGTTTTACAAAAGAAGAAACCGAAGATTTTTTAATTGAACTTCACTATTTGGGAATTGATAATGTACTTGCAATTCGAGGTGATGAAAGTGGATATAGGAAGCCTGTTAAATTCGGTAGATCAATTAATACTTATGCTATTGATTTAGTTAGTCAAATAAGTGCAATGAATAAGGGGAAATATCTGGAAGAGTCATTGCTTGATGCAGAACCAACTTCGTTCGGAATCGGAATTGGTGGTTACCCCGAAAAACATTTTGAATCGCCAAATCTTACTAATGATATAAAACATGCAAAAAGTAAAATAAACGCAGGTGCCGAATATATTGTAACACAGATGTTCTACGATAATCGAAAATATTTTGATTATGTCAAATTATGCAAAGAGCAGAATATCAATGCCCCTATAATTCCCGGTTTAAAAGTTATAACGTCTAAAAAACAACTTAACAGCTTACCCTCAAATTTTTACGTAGATATTCCGATGGAACTTGCCGAAGAAATTGATTCTGCAAAGCCGGAACATGTTGGTGAAATTGGTATTGATTGGGCAATCAAACAATCCGAAGAATTACTAAATGCAAATGTTCCTGCCATTCATTTTTATGTAATGCAAAATACAAAACCTATTAAAAAAGTAATGGAGAGATTATTTAAATAAAATTATGAAGAAAATTAACAATCGCACTAAATTCCGAAGAAAAATTAAATGGGGTGTTGCAGGCTGCGGTAACTTTGCCGAGAAAACTTTAATTCCCACACTTCTTTTGTTGAAGAAAAGTACATTATCTGCCACTTACAGTTCGGACATAAATAGAGCAAAAGAAATAGCCAATAAATATATGGCTCCAAATTATTTTAACGATTACAAAGAATTTCTTAAACAAGATTTTGATATTGTTTACATTGGTAGTGCAAATAATGATCACCATTGGCAGGTTATTGAAGCTGCTAAAGCAAAAAAACATATTCTTTGCGAGAAACCTCTGGCACTAACTTCACTTGAAGCTGAGGAGATGGTTAAAGTTTGTAAAGAAAATAATGTTCATTTAACGATAAATTATGTGCACCGTTTTCATCCGATGTCTGTTAAAGCTAAAGAAATTATTAAGAATGGGCAAATCGGCTCGATCGTTAATATTTCTGTACAATTCAATATTGATTACAAACCAAATGATAATTTTAGATTCGATATTAAAAAAAGCGGGGGGGGAGCTTTCAGAGATCTTGGTACTCATATGTTAGATGTACTTAGATTTTTGGGAGGTGAAATTGTAGATATCCGCGGTTACATAGATAATGTTATCTACAAAAGTGAAGTTGATGATTTTGCTTCGGCTGTTGTAAAGTTTAAACAAAGTGGTTACGGATACCTAAATGTTTCGTATAATGCAAAAAAATCTTTTAACCGAATTGAAATAATTGGCTCAACAGGTTCTTTAAGCATCGAAAATATTATTAGCTCAAATAAAAGTGCGGGTAAGCTAACAATTGACTTAGTTGGTGAAGGCAGAAAAGCTTTTAGAAAACGTGCTAACAAACAACGATATGCTTTAAAGTCAATTCAGAATGCTTTACTGAAAAATACTCAACCGGAAGTTACTGCCGAAGACGGTTTGGTAAATATGCGACTGATGGAACAGCTCGGATAAAACAGCTTAAACTTGAATGATAATGAGATGAATAAAAAAAATATTACTGTTGCAGTTCTGATCGGCGGAGCTTCGCCTGAAAGAGAAGTTTCTAAAGAATCCGGTAAATATATGTATAATGCCGTTAAGACTTTAGGCTACAATGTTAAACTTATTGATCCAGCTTACGGATTGAAGCAGCCCAAGAGTGAAAAAGAATTTTTTGCTGTAGATAATTATTCTGAATTAAAAGCTGAAAATTATCTTAAAGTTATTAATTCCAAACATTTCGATAATGTTGATTTGGCACTTTTGGCTTTGCACGGAAAGTGGGGAGAAGACGGAACAATTCAATCTATATTAGAATTTAAAGGAATTAAATATACAGGCACGGGAGTTCTCGGTAGTTCTTTAACAATGGATAAAGCCCGCTCAAAAATTATGTTTACTCACTTTGGAGTTTCAACACCCAAGTGGATAACGGCTTGTAAAAATTCCGAATTGAGCAAATTAAATAAGCAGATAGAGGAAGAGTTAAAATATCCGTGCATAGTTAAACCTAATGACCAAGGTTCTACAATCGGATTAACGAAATGTGAATCGAGCAAAGATATAGAAGAAGCTGTCGCACTTTCGCTGAAATATTCAGATGTTGTTCTTATAGAAGAATTTATTGCAGGAAGAGAAATAGCCATAGCAATAATTGACGGTAAAACATTTCCATTGTTAGAAATTATTCCTAAGCACGAAATTTATGATTACGAATGTAAGTATAAAGATGGAATGAGTGAATATATTGTTCCCGCTGAGCTTGATAAAAATGTAGAGAAAGAAATGAAGAAGCAGGCACTAATTGCTTTCAATTCTCTGGGCTGCAAAGATTATGCACGTGTTGATTTTAGATTAACAAAGGATAATAAGTTTTATTGTTTCGAAATAAATACGCTGCCCGGAATGACATCGCACAGTTTGGTTCCTAAAATGGCAAAAGCTGCTGGAATAAATTTTGAAGAACTAGTTGAAATGATTATTAAATCGGCTCTATGAAAAAAAAATCAAATAAAAACGATAGAATATTAACTTGGATCTATTTTATCATTCTGATTTTTCTGATTCTTTTTCTCTTCTTCAATAAATACGGATTGCTAAAATATTTTGAGTTAAAAAAAGAAATTACTAATATTGAACAAAAAATTGAATCGGCAAAAGAAAATGTAAAAGAATTAGATGAAAGTATAAAATCACTAAGAAACAGTGATGAAGAATTAGAGAAAGTTGCACGAGAAAAATTTTATATGAAAAAAAAGAATGAGAAAGCCTTTAAATTCAAAGATAAAAAAGATACATTAGATTAAAATTGAAAAAAAACTTACCACAAATTCCGCTTGCAGAACGAATACGTCCAGTTAGCATAGAACAGTTTAGAGGACAAAAGCAGTTACTTGGCAAGGACAAACCAATTCGCTTAATGATAGAAAACGACAGATTAAGTTCGTTTATACTTTGGGGGCCGCCCGGTACCGGAAAAACAACAATTGCCAGAATTATTTCCGAAAAGACAAATTCGGATTTTCATCAACTTAATGCTGTATCAGCTGGAGTTAAGGAAGTTCGTAATGTTATTGGTTTTGCAAAAATAAATAAAGAAAATTTCAACAAACGAACAATTTTATTTATTGATGAAATCCATAGATTTAATAAAGCACAGCAAGATGCTTTACTTTCGGCAGTTGAATCCGGCTTGATAACGTTAATTGGAGCTACAACGGAAAATCCTTCTTTCGAAGTAATTCCCGCTTTAAGATCAAGAGCAAGAGTTTATGTGCTTCAATCATTAAGCAAAGATGACTTACGGGACATTATTCAATTTGCAATTAAAAATGATGAGTTCCTTAAAAATTTAAATATAAAAAAAATAGATTTTGATTATTTAATTTTTGCCAGTGGAGGAGATGCCAGAATTCTTCTGAATATTTTTGAATCGGTTGTTATTCAAGAGATAGATAAAGCAGAAATTGAAATTACTAAAAGACTGATTGATAATGTGCTTCAGCAAAAAAATACTGTTTATGATAAATCCGGTGAGGAGCATTATAATATAATTTCTGCATTTATAAAAAGTTTACGCGGCAGCGATCCCGATGCAGCTTTGTATTGGATGGCAAGAATGTTAGAAGGTGGCGAAGACCCTAAATTTATTGCCCGCAGAATGTTAATTCTTGCTTCGGAAGACATTGGCAATGCTTCACCTAATGCTTTGGTTCTTGCCGAGGCAACTTTTAGAGCGGTAGAAAAAATCGGTATGCCGGAAGCTCGGATTATACTTGCTCAATGTGTAACCTATCTTGCTTCGCAGCCCAAGAGCAATGCTTCTTATATTGCAATTGAAAAAGCAATTGCCGATGCAAAGCAGGGTGAACAAGAACCTGTTCCGCTGCATTTAAGGAATGCTCCTACAAAGCTTATGAAAGATTTGGATTACGGAAAAAATTATAAATACGCTCATGATTTTGAAAACCATTTTGTAGAAGAAAATTACTTCCCTGAAGCTTTGAAAAGAAGACAATATTATTATCCGACAGAAAATGGTTTAGAAGGGAAAATTAAAAATTATTTAAAATCAATTTGGAAAAGGTTAAAGAGTTATTAAGTATAAAATTAAAAATTATTATTTTTAATTTTTTAATCCTTTACAAAATTTTTGCCCGGTAATTGTTTTACCAAATCCCTAAACTCAAGCGAAAGTAAGTGAACTAAGCATTCTGCAGAATTAATTTTACTTTCATCTGCAATTTTATCAATGTGTTTGGGTATGTTGGAGAGTACATCAAAAATTTTTTGTTCAAAAATATTTAAATTTGGTGCCGGTTTAGGTATTGACTTGCCAACTTCCGGTTTTATTTTTAAGTTTAGCTCTGTTAAAATATCTTCGATACAAGTAACCAATTTTGCTTCACCTTTTTGAATTATCTTATTTGTACCTTCGCTTTGCAAACTTCCGATGTTACCGGGTATAGCGAAAACTTCTCTATTTTGATCGAGTGCAAAAGATGCGGTTTGTAAAGCTCCGCCTGTTCTCTTAGTTTCTACTACTAAAGTGCCGAGTGAAAGACCACTTATTATTCTGTTCCTCTTGGGGAAATTTTGTGCATCCGGTTTAGTACCAAGAATGTATTCACTAATTACAGCTCCGTTCTCTGCAATTTTCTCAAACAATTTATTATTTTCGGCAGGATAAATTACATCTAAACCTGAACCGATTACCGCAATTGTTCTTCCGTTTCCTTTTAATGCTCCTGCATGTGCAAAAGAGTCTATTCCTCTTGCCATTCCGCTGACTACTGTAATACCGTAATCAGAGAGTTCTTTTGCAAAGTTTTCGGCAACAGTTTTTCCATATCGTGTAGGTACTCTTGTTCCAACAACAGCAAGTGAAATGGAATCTTCCTTTTTAATTGTTCCTTTATAATAAAGAATTATTGGAGGAAAATATATTTCTTTTAATATTTTCGGATAATCATCAGACCAATATGTAGTCCATCTTGCATTTAGCTTATCCAATTTTTCAAGTTCTACTTTAATAGGAATTGAAGCAGTCTTAAATTCATCAATTTGTTTAAGAAGTCTGTTTGCAATCTTATTGGAAATTCCGTTTATTTCTATAAGATTTTGGAATGAAGCATTAAAAAGATTATCGATACTATTAAACTTGGCAAGCAAGTTAAACACTTTGCTTGCACCAACACCTTCTGTATCGGAAAGTACTCTAAGTTTTATAAAGTCATTTTGAGAGTTCAGCAATTTCTAATCGGATTCTTTTATTACATCTAAATCATCTACAATTGCAACAACCATTGTATTTACCGGAGAATTTCTATGACCTAAAATTTGCTGTACCGCATCACCTTCTTTTACAACTAAAACAGTATCGCCAACACCAGCATCAATTAGATCCAGAGCTATTTGGTCTTTGTCATCTACATAATTACCATTAAGATCAATGCTCTTAAATAATAGTAGTTTGTTACCTTTAAGATGTTTATCTTTTTGAGTTGAAACTACATTCCCTGATATTTTAGCAAGAATCATTATTCGTTATTCTGTTTAGTATCTTTTTTATATAAAATAGCAAGAGGAAAAATTACCAAATATGCCAATAAAAGAACCAAAGGAGCAACAGTTAATGATAACGGATTATCCCACGGATCATTAGTCATTAAAAAGAAACCTAAAACCAATACTAAAATACCTGCACCAAAAATTATATAATTACTTTTTTCCCAATAATTTTTGAATGGGGAAATTATTTTGTTTTTTATTCCTTTTTTTTGTTTTACTTTTGCCATAATCACCTAATAAATATTATTTAACATAGAAAAATAATATAATAAAATTAAAGTTATTAAAATAAATTTACTTGATGTTATAAACAATTTTTCTGACTGTATCAAACTGTAAATGCGGAAAATCATCTCTGAGCGTACTAATAGCCTCATTAGCACTTATTTTTTTATTTCTAAGCTTTTTGTATTTTTTTCTTATTTCGTAATTTCTGATTGATTTTTTATTTAATAAACCTTTATTATATAGCTTATTAAATATATCATCACTGATTAAATCAGATAGTGGATTGTTAACATCCTTAGCATATAACATGGCTAGTCCAAATTAGTTGTCATTAAATAAAAATAAAGTAGCCTTAAATTATATAACCTCCGAATTTTTTTGAATTAATATTTACCTAAATAAAACTAAAAAATCAATGATTTTTTTTATGACCTTAAGAAATATGAAAAGTCTAAAAGATTAAGGATTGTGCTTCTTCATAATTATAAAAAAATAATTAGCAGCATAAACGGATAAAAAAATGCCAGCAATTAATCCAAGAGTAGGATGAACAGCATAAGTAACAAGGGTGAGGATACAACCTAAAACAAATCATCCGATTAAAATTAAAGCTTCTATTAAAGAATCCATATGAAGGATACCATTAAATTAAAAGTATTAGTTAATAGTAAATCAAAATTAAGTAATTTAACTTACTAATTTTCTATTTATTTTAACGATAGATTTGAGGATATTCTTTAAGCCAATTTTTTCATTTACACAAAATATTTTTTAGTTTCACTACTAATGCCGTTGAAGCTGTGTACCATCAGTTTAGAAAAGTAACAAAAAATCGTTCTATATTTTCTTTTTATGATGTTGTGCAACTATTACAATTCTTATAAACCATTATTTTATTTTTTTTTTCATCGTCCAAGATGTTTCTGTTTCTTCAACGATCTCAAATCCAAGTCTTTTGTAAAGATTTGAAGCATTATTCGCCTTGTCTACACTAAGCGATAAAAATTCTACTCCAATTTTTTTATATTCAGTATTGATTGCCTTAATCAACTTTGTTCCTATTCCTTGATTGCGATATTCATTTTTGACGGCAGTACTCAATTCAGGAGTATTGTCATCAACATACCCAAATCCTTTGTTCTCATTTGTTAAAAGTCTCCCCCAAATTGCACCGACAAGTTGATTGTTCACTTCCATAACTAAAGCAATGTCAAATTTGTCCTTTTCCCAGTTATCAATGTACTTAGATAATGATTTGTCCTTGATAACTTCTTTGGGTAAAGGGTCATGTCCTTCTGGAATGAAAATCGCTTCATATAACATGTCCGCCAAAAAATCGGATTCACTTGGTTTTAATGCTCTTATTGTCATATTCTTTTTAATGGCTTACAATGTTAGTTTATTCTAACTTAAATATTTTAATATTTAATAGCTATTAAGAATACATGTTTTAAGATTTAAAATCTCTACAGTTTTTGTAAAAATTTTCCTAAATATTCAAAGTCAGGAGCTAATTTGCCCTTATGAGTTATTATTGCTTCTTTAAATTCTCTCGGAATGTCTAAATTTTCAAAACTTTTTAAATAATCTGCTTCTGCTAAGACTTTAACAAACGGAAGTAAAGCATCTCCAAAAGTTTTGGATGCTTCTTTTGGCAATTCGGCAGGAAGTTTATCAACAGCCAATATTACCGGACCGTTTCCTTCAACTCCATCTTTTATTTCTCCGGTTAAAGGTTCATAAACATAACTTGGATTTTCTGAAGATGTTGCCTTTACGGTCATTTCAACTGAACCTTCAATATCGCAAGTAATATCGCCTATTACTTTCATTTTAGGATTTTTATTTTCCGTATAAACTTTTTTAAAATAACTTTTTGTTACATGTTTAGGAAATTTTTCTTCCCAATAAATTCCGTTTATAAGTATTGTAAAATAGGGAAGATATTTGTACAATTTACTTTTATAATCCTGCGGATTTTTTACGAAGTTATCGAAATTAAACTTTTCTCCTGAATTATGCTCATACATATCTTCTTCTTTGAACTCAACTTTATAAACTTTTTTATTAGAAAAATTTCCTGTATTAATAAAATTTTCCAAATTATTTACTTTAATTTCTTCACAAGGAAGTAAATCATATAATTCTTGAGCACCTTTAGAAACATTACCATAACCTGTAAATCCCGTTATAAAAGGTACCATTTGTTCAGGCAACCCATTTTCGATTATTTCTTCTCCAACTTTTTTTATTGATTCTTTTGCTTCATCCAAATTATCATAATTTGGTGCTTGCGTAATTTTAGAAAACGGAGTTTCAATTCCTTCCGATTTTAATCTTTTACCAAGTAACCAAAGCGAATCTATCGTTCCTACATAACCCGCAAACTTACCAAAAAAGATAATTCTGAATCCTTTTTCGTTTTTTACTAATTCATAATCAAACAGAGTTATATTTTTATCTAAGATAGCTTGAAGCAACGGCATGTTATAGTTCTGTCCTTTTATTGTGTGGGAGAAAAACACATAAGGCTTGTTGGGAATTAAATCGTTTATCGGTACTTCTTTTACACCGAGTATAATATCACATTCGGAAAGATCATTAGAAATTTGTGCCCCTGCATTTGTATATTCTTCTGATGTAAAAACTCTTTGCTCTGCGGGTTCAACATAAACTTCGATATTTTGTTCTGTTAGAATTTTTACGTGTTTCGGTGTTAATGCAGCTCTTCGTTCAGATGGGTATTGGGTTTCTTTTCTAATTCCGACTTTCATTTAAATTCCTTGATTAGTTTTAATAAAATTATTAGAATAAAAATAGAGAAAAGAATCTGAATTAAAAAATCAAAATTGATAAAAGCAATTATATTTACCTTAAATAAACTGGGAATATCTTTTATAACGTTGAAGTATGTTTTTTACGTAAGCTACAGTTTCTTTTCCGTTAGAATAACCATTTTTAACAACTTCATCATTAAAATATTTAGGTTTTGATTTATTAAGTAAATATTTTTCAACATTTCCTTTCCAAATATTAGGGTTTGCATTATATTTTTCTGCAAGATTTCTGGCATCGTCTATATGTCCGAAGCCAATATTATAAGAAGCAAGAACAAATTTTATTCTTTCTTTTTTATTTTTTACTTTTTTTGCCCAATAATTATCTAACCATTTTAGATATTCAATACCAGCAATGATATTTTCTTCGGGATTTAACAAATTGCTTGCTCCAAAAGAATAACCGGTTTCAGGCAGAAGCTGCATTAATCCTTGTGCACCAGCCCAAGATTTTGTGTCGGATTGAAATCGTGATTCTTCGTAAATTATGGAAGCTAATAATTTCCAATCCCAGTTTATTTTTTTAGAATGTATTTTTAATAATTTGTCGTAAGGAGAAATATGTTTGCCATCTCGCAAAAAATATTTACTTTTTCTGCGTGTTTTATAATAATTTCTATACTTATAATATCTGTCATAAATTACATAATAATCAATTTCTTTTTTCATTTTCTCAATCCACTTATTAAGTTCCTCAAGAAAATTAACCGATCCTTTTTTAACAGCCCACGCAATTTTTTGTGGCAGAGAAATGTATGTTCCTATATCTATATTTGGAAAAAATGCCTGATTAAGGGTGGCAATATTATCATCCGAAATAGTAAAATCAATTTGTCCTTCAGCTACATCTTTAATTAAATCTTCTGTAGAAAGACTATCGGGTGCTTCATGAATTTCTATATGACCGCCTATTTCGTGTGATAAATTTTCTAATCTTTCTTTGTAAGAACTACTTTTCCTTACGTAAACGATTTTATTTTCTAATTCAAGCGATGAATGGAGTAATTGTTTATCTATTTGCTGTTTTGTTAATTTTCTCCAATTTGGGGGTTTTCTTTGTACTAAAACTTGTCGAGTAAGATTTAAAGGTTCGGTAAAATCAACCTTTTCCAGTCTTTTTTTCGTTACTGTAAGATTAAAAGCTATTAAATCACCTTCACCTTTTTCAAGGAGTTTAAACATTTCATCTAAATTCTTTGATATTTTAATTTCAACATCTACACCGAGTCTTTTTGCAAATCGTTTTAATAATTCATATTCATAGCCCATAGTTTTACCTTTGTAAATAAAGTAACTATAAGCGTTATAACCGGTTATTGCAATTAATTTTCCTCTTTTTTTAATTTTTTCAATGGTAACATATTCTTCGGCTTGGTTAACATTATTCTTGATGTTACATCCGGTAAAAAAGAATAATATTAAAAATAAAATTAGATGTGCTTTGAGGATTTGTTTTTTTATTTGCACTTTTTTATCTACCTTTGTTCTGAAGTAGAAAAGAATTTACAAATTAAATAAAATAATATCAATTCTTTTTGAACTTTCAGAAATTTTATTTTGAGATGAATACGGATAAGTTCCGATACAAGGTAAGGGAATTATTTATTTAGTTTTATATTAATCTTGAACTTTATTTAGGTTTTCTATATTTTTAATATTCGATTAAAAAATGTTGGCGGGGTAGCTCAGTTGGTTAGAGCAGTGGAATCATAATCCACGTGTCGGGGGTTCGAATCCCTCCCCCGCTACTTTAATTTATAGGACATAAAAATATGTACACAATTTTAATAACAATATCGATAATTGTTTCTTTCTTACTTGTAATAATCGTTTTACTGCAAGCAAGTAAAGGTGATGGTTTATCAGGTACGATCGGTGGTAGTGCCGGCGGTTTTGGAACTGTGTTTGGTGCAAGACGTACAGCAGATTTTTTAAGTAAAGCAACTTGGTGGCTCGGTGGTACTCTTTTAGTTTTAGCACTTATAATTAATTTGTTTTTTCTTCCGGGACAAAGCACAAAAGGCGAAAGAGAAAGTATCATTCAAAGTTCTCAACCGACTGTTCCTCAAACAACAACATTACCTCCTCCGGTAAATAGTGGAGAAAATTCTGGAAAAACTGAAACTTCTACTTCTGAAGAAAAATAAAGATTTTTTAAGTTTTATTAAAAATTCTACAAGGGAATATTTTTTTTTATTCCCTTTTTTATTTTGATAGCTCCAATAAAATTTTGTCTTCTATATTTTTGTGAAAATAGCTTCCTTTTCTTTTATATTCTTGAATTATACTGACTATAAAAATATTATTATTTTTTCCTGTTAAGTATCCTGATAAAGAAGAAACTCCGTTTAAAGTTCCGGTCTTTCCGTGGAAATTACCAAGTACAAAATTATTGATTCTTCTATTTTCCAGGGTCCCGTCAACACCGCTTATTGCAAGGGAATGATAAAAATCCTTAAACAATTTTTCATCTTTATAAATATAATTTAAGAGCCTTACTATTGAGCCTGTTGTAACAGTATTAAATCTGGAAATACCTGAACCATCTACAACAACAGTTTCATTATCTAAAATATTTCCATCTTCAAAAGCTGAAAGAATAGCTTGCGTAGCATAAAATGAATTACCCGATTCGTTACTATAATAAGCTCCCACATTTTTAAATAGACATTCGGCAAGATAGTTATTGCTTTCTTTATTGATCAGTTTTATCAACTCGCTTAATTTTATATCGCTTGTTGTTAGCTCGGTAACAAGACTAGGTGTGCTACCCGTAATAGCTTTGCCTCTAACTTTTATTCCATTTTGGAGTAATTTTTCTTTTAATAATAAAGCAAAGTACAAAGGCGGGTTTGTAATATTAACAACATACTTTCTGGAGCTTCTTCTTTTTCTTAATCCTCCTTTAATTTTTACGGCAATACCGTTTTTATTAAAAGAAGTTGAAAAACGAGGATATGATCTGTAAGTTGTAACTTTGGCTTGCATATTCACCTTTATAAAATTACACTTGGGGTAAATGGAATATCTAAGCTTATCTCCAACTTTTCCTCGTGAGTATAAGGTAACCACAAATTGATTTTTGTTTATTATTGTAGCCGAAACGGGAGGAAGTCTTACATTGGCTCTTTCATTAACTATCCAATCATCTCTCGTATAAATATCATCAAAATAAGAATCGTCTCCTACTATATTACCTTCAATATTTTTAATCCCCAAATTGATTAAATTTTTAATTAAAGAGTCCAAGTCAGAAAGTTCAAAAGTAGATTGTCCAAAACCTTTTATGAACAAATTACCATCTATAATTCCGCTTTTTATATCGATTGCGTCCGTAAAAATTTTGGTAGAAACTTTATAATCACTTTTCATCAATTTTAATGCTGCCGCCGTAGTAAATAGCTTTGTATTGCTCGCAGGTATCATCGGTTCGGAAATTTTTTTTTCATAAACTGATTTTTGAGTAATAGCATTATAAATAAAAATAGAAGATTTGGTAGAACTCGGTATAGTATTTACAATTTCATCTATTCTATTTCGTAAGGAACTTTGGGCAAAAAGAGAGACAGAAATGTATAAAATTAAAAGTGTATATTTCATTATAGAATTAGGTGTAATTTATTTTTATTATTCTACGATAATAGTTTGTTTATTATTCAGCTAAGATGTAAATTGATTCTTAATTCAGAAAATCATTAGAAAATTTACATTTATATTATTCAATAAAATAAAAAAAATAAACCAATAAAACATACTACAATAAAAATAAAAGGGAGTTTTCCAAAATATGGCAAAAAGTAACTTACCTGAAAAAGCTTACGGGAATTTTGATTTTCTTACTTCTAAGGATGCAAGAGCTATTAGAATGTTATCTGAATTTTTAGAACCTCAAGCACGATTTAATAAGTACAAAATTGTTGATACTATTGTTTTCTTTGGATCTGCTCGTTTAAAATCTAAAAGAGAAGCAAATAAAATGCTTAGAGAGTTTAAGAAAAACAACGAACCGAAACAAAAAAACTATAATAAAGAAATTAAAAGGTTAGAAAATTTAGTTCAAATGTCAAAGTACTATGAAGATGCTGTTGATTTGGCTGAAAAATTAACAAAGTGGTCAATGTCTCTATCAAAAAAGAAAAAGAGATTTATTGTGTGCAGCGGTGGTGGACCCGGAATTATGGAAGCTGCTAACAAAGGTGCAAAAAAAGCTGGAGGTTACTCAATAGGGTTAAATATTAGTATTCCTTATGAACAATTTGTAAACAAATTTGTTAAAAAAGATTTAGCATTTGAGTTCCATTATTTTTTTATGAGAAAATTCTGGTTTGCTTATCTTGCCAAAGCTCTGATAGTTTTCCCCGGTGGTTTTGGAACTCTTGATGAATTTATGGAAATTTTAACTTTAGTCCAAACTGGTAAGATTAAAAAAGATATGAAAATAATTGTTTACGATAAACAATATTGGGAAAGCATAATAAATTTTGATTCATTTATAGAAAACGGTATGATTGACGAAAAAGACTTAGAGTTTTTTGATTTTTGTAACAACGTAGATGAAATGTATAACAAAATTACAACCTATGTTGAAGAACATTATTTGGAAGATAAATAAAAAAAGTCCGGCATAAAACCGGACTTTTAAAGAACTAATTTCTGTTTTTAAGATTCTCTTTATAAGCTCTGCGTTTAGCTTTTATTCTTTCCAGTCTTTTTTCAACAGATGGCTTAGTATAAAATGTTCTCTTCTTAAATTCTTTTAATACACCTGAACGTTCATACTTTTTCTTGAATCTTTTCAAAGCTCTATCAATATTTTCATTTTCTGAAATATTAATACCTACCAATTAAATCACCTACCTTTTTGGATTATTTTAAAATTTGTATAAACTTAAAAATAAATAGCAATTCTTAAATAATCAAATTATTTTTTTAACCCAATAATTTTGAAACAGCATTTAGCTTTAGTTGATACTGTCTTTTTAAAAAATCAATCCATTATTGGTTCTGTTGATGTCGGAATTTACATCGTAGATAAAACCATTAATAATATTATACTTTAATTTGTTATCTTTCCAAACAGTAAAATTCGCAAAACCGTTATATTTCGGGGTTAAATCAATTTCATGATTATGTAAAATTATATTAAAAGGCATGCCGGAATATTCTCTATTTATAGTTAATGAATCAACTTTTATAAATCCAAAACCTTCTTTTATTAAAGCATTCAGATCCAATTCATTTAGATTCCCAAGGGTAACATCTAAAATCTTAGATTTTTTAATTTTACATCCGGATAAATCTAATTCCTCATAACCAAAAAACGTAGAAAGGTCGCCCCAATCTTCGATTTTTCCTTGATAATAGTTTTGTGTTTTATCAATAGTAAAATTTTCTTCTCTGTTAATGCCAATATCTATCGTAAAAACATTGCCCGAATATTCAACATTTAAATTTTTTAACAAAACATCAAATAACAATTTATCATTAAAAGGAATATTATGGTAAATTTCAATATCGGCATCTTCATATTTTTTTGTGCTAATTGAATAAAGTCCGGTTAGTATTGAAATAAAATTTAATTTTCTGATAAATTGTTTATCATGATCATTTTTCCATCCACCGGACTCAATTAAAATAGAACTTGTACCCCATTTTACAAAATTATCGCCAAAAGCTCTCGGTTCAAAATCATCGTTATATTTTGCAATATGTCCGGGAATAAATTTTGATAATTCCTCATAAATATTTGCAATAACTTTCATTGTATTGGCTCTAACTTCATTTATATCTTTTTGGAAATTGAAAGCCGGAGCAAGAAAAGAAATAGTAGCTGAACTAAAATTATTTCCTACAGTATATCGTGTACTTTGGTCATGAAGATTAAATCCGAATTTAGGTTCTATTCGGTCTCTGACATTTTTCAAAATTTTTGATTCTGGAAATTGTAATCGTAAAGCATCTCTATTAAGATCAATTCCGAGTGCATTACGCCTTTCAATTTTTGAAGCACCATCGGGATTGAGCATTGGTATTATATAGATGGTTAGTTCTTCTAAGAGGAATTTTCTTAAGTAATTGAACTCATCATTAGCTCGCATAAAATTAAGAAAATCGAAAAGAGCCATTGTTGCAGTAGGTTCATCTCCGTGCATTTGAGACCAAAGCAGCACATTGGTTCTTCCTTTGCCGGTTTTAATTAAATAAATATCTCTTTTATCTAAAGAGGTACCTTCTTTGGTTATTGTAAATAATTTATTTTTTTTCAATTCTTCAACTAAGTTTTTAACTGAAGAATATTTAAAGAGTTTATTGTTAAAGTTTTTTTCTCTATAATCTGAATAGGAATTATAAAGCTTTAAAGAATTTAAATTTTGCGACACAAACTGATCCGTTATAGTTAAGAGTGTTAGTAATAAAATAAGTAAGTATTTCATAAAAAAGTTTTATAGACTTTATAAACTTTCTAAATTTTTGCGAGTCTTTACAGTTAGTTTAAGGCTTCTTCTATGCTTGTATAAATATCAAAAAGTGAATCAATTTTTGATATTTTAAATATTGCCAATTGTTTTTTATCGGAAACTATTAATTTTACTTTATTAGTTTGTTCTTTTGTAAATAAAATAATAGAACCGAGGAATGTTGAATCAATAAAAGAGCACTTGCTTAAGTCTATCAAGTATAAATCTTTGCTGGGAACTTGATCTAAATATTCCGAAAAGGATTTTGCTTCGTGAGCGGTAGCTCTTAATAAATCAACTTTTATAATAATTTTGTTCTTATCAATATTCTCCATTGATAATTTAGTAAAAATATTTGGGGTCATTTTATTTCCGTCTAAGTAATTTTTTCTATCAAATGTATTAGAATTCATAAGCTAATTTTTGTAAAATTATTTATTTTTTTATGAATAATTTACAGAAGAACTTAAAATTTATTGTGATTTTTATCAATTTAAATTAAAATAAAAAAATAAATAATCAATACATTACTCCTATGTTTATTGTTAACGCAATAGATTGTATATTTTTTTTGTACTCATTATAATTTTGTTCAAGACCATCGTTAAATAATTGATGATAATAATATCTTATACAAATACCTGTTAAATTATCTGAAGTTAAACCAAAATTTGCTCCAAAACCAACATATCCGCTAAGTCCCCAATATAATTTCGTATCAGCGAAAGCCGAGAAAAATTCTTTAGCAGCCGGAGTTGTAATAAACATAGTGGGCCCAATACTGGCAGAAATGTAAGGTCTTAAATTATCAGTTAAGGATTCTGAAAATATCCTATACTGTAAGCCAAAATTTAGAGGTATGGGAAATATTCTATTTTTTTTTTCGGATACTACAATTAGTTGTCCAAAATAATTATATCGTTGAATCTCTCTTGTATCTTTCGATTCGGTTATAGATAAATCGATAAAACCGGTAAGTTTGTTTACTAACTTATAGTTATAAAAACCACCAAGTCCAAAACCACTTTCACCAATTATTAAATTTACACCAAGTGAATTATCAGGAAAAACTTTGTGAGGCTTTTCTACTATAACATTACCGATTTGTTGAGCTTCAAGTAATAAAATCGGTATAAAAACTATGAGTAATAATAATCTTTTCATAATATTTTTTTATTTGTTACCTAATTTATAAATTAATCTATAAAAAAAACAATGCAAATTTTTATGGAAAGATTATAACTACAAGAAAGCTCCGAAGAATTATTATTTGAATAAAAATTAAATTATAAAAATTCTTCAGAGATTCTTCACTAAAGAAGATTTATAAATAATAATTGATTATTTTTTTTATTGCCGTATTAGCTGAATTAAAAGCCCAGATTATTGAACCCCCTTTAGTTCCTGCACTTAAATCACCAAGTAAAAATAATCCCGGAATATTTGTTTCGTAACCTTCTTTTAGAATTGGATCCGGTCCGTTGAACTCAATTCCAATAGTTTTTAGAAAATTTTCGGGAGTACTGCCTCCAAGTGCATAAACAACATAATCAAAATTCTGACTTCCTAAATCATTTTCAGTAAAATTAACTTTTACTTGTTCACCTGCTTTTTCTATGGAAGAAATATTTGAATTAAGAATCAAATCGACTTTGTTTTTTTCTGCAAGAGAAAGTAAACTGTTTTTATTTATGTCATTCATTCTTTTGAACGCATCTTTTCTGTAGCTTAAAAAAACGTTGTTATTTTCATCTTCATAACTTAGAAATTGGCAGTATTCTGAAGCGGAATCGCCGCCGCCGACAACTAGAACTTTAGAATTTTTTATTTCAAAAGTTGTTAAATCAAAATAGACTTTCTTTTTAATCTCGCGGGGAATTCTATAATCGGGCTTATTTGGTTTGCCCAATATTCCAACTGCAATTGCTACAATTTTAGATTGATAAATATTTTTATCGGTAAATATTTTAAAAGTTTTATCATCTTGAGTTTCAATTTTATAAACACTCTCTTTGTAGTTTACTTTTAGAGCATTATCCTCAATTGCTTTATCGAGATAAGAGATAGTTTCTGATTTTGTCGAATCATCAAGACACATAACTCCTGTACAAACGGGAGTAAAACCTTTGTAGTTTGCAGTTACCAACTTTTTTTCGGGATAGTATTTTTTTATTGTAAAAGAATGTTCTTCAGATTTTTCTATGATTAAAATATCTTTACTTTTTATTCCGTGTGCCATTGCTTCCACACCCATGCTTATTCCTCCGGGTCCGGCACCTATAATTATTATATCGTACATAATTTCCTTTTTTAAGTAATATGATGTGTAAAAATAATGAAAGATTCAGTATATATTGTTTACTTTTTGTTCTTTAGGATATGATTTATTCTTTATCTAAAATTTGATCATTTGTCAGTTGGATGACTGGTTGGGCTTTGGAAATTGAAAACAATACAAACTATTATATGTACTTAATAGATATTTATCCAAACTTTTTGAGAGAACTGGATATGAGACCAAATGGAAAATATTCCATAAAATACAATAATATTTTTAATGAGTTACAAAGATGGTTTAAAAAAGGTGATGAAGTAATCGTCTATTTTGGGACTATTAACTCCTATAGTGGAACAAAAATTTTAAAGCTTTAATTCAAAAAAGAAAAATTTACTTCTTGTAAAAAATCCAATTTTTCCTTACAATTAAAAATACAAAATTAAAATTATTGCCTTTTGCCGTTTGGTAAAAGGCATTTTTTATGCAATTGAGATAAAAGATAAACTTTAAAATTAAGAAGGTTAAATTGAACAAAATAAGAAATATAGCAATTATTGCTCATGTTGATCACGGAAAAACAACTTTAATAGATGAACTTTTAAAGCAAAGTAATATTTTTAGAAGCAACCAAGTAGTGCAAGAACAATTTTTAGATTCTAATGATTTAGAAAGAGAACGTGGAATTACAATTTTATCAAAAAATATAAGTATTCCTTACAAAGATGTAAAAATTAATTTAATTGATACACCCGGTCACTCCGATTTTGGCGGAGAAGTTGAACGCGTATTAAAAATGGCTGACGGAGTTTTACTGCTTGTAGATTCTTTTGAAGGACCAATGCCGCAAACAAGATTCGTTTTAGAAAAAGCATTGCATCTTCACTTAAAACCAATTGTTGTTATTAACAAAATTGATAAGCCTAATAATCGTCCCGAAGAAGTTCTTGATGAAGTTTATGATTTATTTATTGATTTGGATGCCGATGAAGAACAACTTGATTTTCCTGTAATTTATGCAAGTGGAAGAAGCGGTTGGGGTGTAAAAGAATTAACCGATGAAAGGAAAGATTTAATTCCTCTGCTTGATTCTATTATTGAAAACATTCCTGAACCAAAGTTTGAAGATGGTTCGGTTCAAATGCAGATTACTACTTTAGATTATAACGATTACGTTGGCAGAATTGGAATTGGAAGAGTTTTTAGAGGTACACTTAAAAAAGGTAACTCGCTTTGTATTATCAAAAGAAGCGGAGCAGAGCACGATATCAATATTAAACAGATTTTTGTTTTTGAAGGTTTGGAACGTAAAGAAGTCGATGAAGTTAAAGCAGGAGATATTTGTTCAATTGTAGGAATTGAAGATGTTGATATTGGTGATACAATTGCAGACAGAGAAAATCCTGAACCGCTTCCCATAATAAATATTGATGAACCGACTATTAGTATGAACTTTACGGTTAATACTTCGCCGTTCTACGGAAAGGAAGGAAAGTATGTAACATCGCGGCACTTACATGATAGATTGCAAAAAGAACTTAAACAAAATGTAGCATTACAAGTTGAAGAAACCGGAAGCCCTGATACATTTAAAGTCTCGGGGCGTGGAATTTTACATCTTTCAATTCTTATTGAAAATATGAGAAGAGAAGGCTACGAACTTGCCATTGGTGCTCCAAAAGTAATTTATAAAGAAATTGATGGTAAAAAAGCCGAACCAATTGAGCTTTTAGTTATTGATGTTCCACAAGAATCTGCGGGTAAAGTAATTGAGCTTGTCGGACAGAAAAAAGGTGAAATGGTAAAAATGGAGCAAAAGGGAAGTCTAACAAAACTTGAGTTTCATATTCCGGCTCGCGGTTTAATGGGACTGCGTAATAAAGTTCTTACTCAAACAGCAGGCGAAGGAATTATGCACCACAGATTTTATCAATACGAATACTTTAAAGGGTCAATTCAACAAAGGCAATCTGGTGTGCTCATTTCTATGCACGAAGGGCAATCAACTGCTTACGCAATAAACTCTTTACAAGATAGAGGAAAGTTTTTTATTGATCCTGGTGATGTGGTTTATCAAGGACAAATTGTTGGAGAGTACAATAAAGATAACGATATTGAAGTATTTGTTCAACGTGGTAAAAAGTTAACAAATATGCGTGCAGCAGGAGCAGATAAAGCAGCTAAAATTGCTCCTGCTACAAAATTTACTCTCGAAGAATGTCTTGAATATATAAAAGATGATGAACTCGTTGAGGTAACACCTAAATCAATTAGAATGAGAAAACTATATCTCGATCCAAACGAAAGAAAAAGATTTAATAATAAGAAGTTAAATTAAACTTAGTACAACGGACAAGTAAAAAATATAGAAATGTGAAAGCCCAGACTTGTCCGTTCTTTTTGACGGATTGATAAGTTTTTGTAAATTTGTAACATACCTATCTTTTTAATTACTATTGATAATTTTGACAACAGTTTCATTTTTTCTTTTTCCTTAATTTTAAAAAACTTATTATATAACTTAACTTTGAAAAAAATTTTTTTTCAAAATAATTTGAATAGTCTAATAGTTAAAAAAACTCAGAAGATTAAATTCTTTTATGTTTTACTTCAGTGAACTAGAAGTTTGGTCTTATTTTCTGACGCTTGATGTGGAAATAAGAGTAATAAAATAGCTAATGCCTTTTAATAATAATTTGGAATTTTATGAAAAAAAATAAACTAATTATAATACTTCTTATAAGTCTTCTCATTCTTTCTTGTAAATCAGCGGATAGTTTAAATAAAAAAGATAACTTTAATATTCAAAAGTTAAAATCTAAAAAATTAAATATTGGAGCAACAATCGGTCTCGTTTCTCCCGCAAGTTTAATAAAAGAAAAACACTTACATGAATCAATTAGAAACCTTGAAGCACTAGGATTCAAAGTAAAATACAATAACGAAATAAAAAGTAAATACGGTTATCTTGCTGGTCCTGATTCATTAAGGGCAGCGGACTTGAACCAGATGTTTGCAGATGATGAGATAGATGCAATTTGTGCCGTACGTGGCGGTTATGGTTGTGCAAGGATGTTAGATTTAATTGATTATGAATTGATTAAAAATAATCCCAAAATAATTATTGGATACAGTGATATAACTTCGCTGCTTTATGCAATTTATAAAAAAACAAGTTTAGTTTGTTTTCATGGTCCGGTTGGGACTTCAACTTTTAACGAGTATTCCGTAGAGCATCTGAAAAATATTCTTGTTACGCCAAAGGAAAATTACAAAATGGCAAATCTCCCCGAAGACCGGAACAATATTGTAACAATAAATCCAGGTAAAGCAAAAGGGGAACTTATCGGTGGAAATTTATCGATTGTAGTTTCTATGATTGGAACCGAGTATGATATTGATTCCAAAGATAAAATTATTTTTCTTGAAGATATTGGTGAAGAACCTTACAGAATTGATAGAATGCTTACGCAAATGAAACTTGCAGGTAAGTTTGATAATTGTTCCGGTGTGGCTCTCGGGGTTTTCAAAAATTGCGAGATTGATAAAGATGATCCGGAATTTGAAGAATCATTGACTCTGCTTAAAATTTTTAAAGACATTTTCGGTGATCTGGAAATTCCTGTGGTTTACGGTCTTTCGTTCGGGCACATTGAAAATAAATTCACATTACCTTTTGGTGTTGAAGCTAAACTTGATGCCGATAAAGGTTCAATAACTTTATTAGAAAAGGCTGTAAGATAAAAATGTTTGTAAAAGTTGTTTTCCCGTTGCCTTTTAGAAATTCCTTTACTTATAAAGTCCCTTCTGTTTTTGAAGATAATATTGATGTTGGTTACAGAGTTGTCTGCTCTTTCGGGAAAAGAGTTTTAACCGGATTTGTAATTGAAGTTTCTAAAACAACCGATGTAAAAGAAAAAATAAAAAGTATTACCGATGTTCTTGATAATCAACCAATTTTTTCAAAAGAGAGTTTGAAATTTTATGAATGGATAGCCGAATATTATTTATGTTCACTCGGTGAAGCACTTAAAAGCTCTGTTCCATACGGAATTAGTGTGGAATCTAAAAAAACAATAGTCCCGGATAAAGAATTATGCTTTCAACTTTTCAAAAAAGAAAAAAATAATACAACAAAGTCTAAGATTCTCAAAGAACTATCCGAGAGAGATACTATTAAACTTAATTATCTGCAAAAATTAGTTAAGAAAAAAAATATCTATTCAATTCTGAAAACATTAGAGAAGAATGGAATTATTACATTACTAAATGAAGTTGATGATGCAAAAGTAAAAATTAAAAAAGTTAAATTTGTTTCTCTTAACAAAAGCATTGATGAAGTTTACGGTGCGTTAGCCGAAATTGAAAGGAAATCGTCCAAACAAGTTGTTCTTTTACTCGAACTTCTCAGCAAGAAAGAAGAAGCACTTCAGCAGAGCGAACTATTAAACAAAACACAAGCGGCTCTTTCTTCATTAAAATCACTTGAAAAAAAAGGACTTGTAAAAATAGAGTTAAAAAATGTTGATCGAGTTTATAAAGAAACTTACAAAGAAGAATTTAAGAAGTTTGAACTTACGGAAAAACAAAAAGAAGTAATTGATGAAGTAACAAAAACCATAGAAAAAAGTGAGTTTAAACCGTACTTGCTGCACGGAGTAACCGGTTCAGGTAAGACACAAGTTTATATTGAACTTGCTAAACAAGCAATTAAAAAAAATAAAACAGTTCTAATACTTGTGCCTGAAATTTCATTAACCCCGCAAATAACTTCAAGATTTTATAATGTTTTTGGTGAAAACACGGCAGTTATGCACAGTAGAATGTCGCTTGGTGAAAGGTACGATACTTGGCGTGGAATTATAAACGAAAAGTATAAAGTTGTTGTTGGTCCGCGTTCAGCTCTTTTTGTTCCCTTAAAAAATTTAGGACTTATTGTAGTGGATGAGGAGCATGATCAAAGTTATAAACAATATGATTTAATTCCAAAATATAATGCAAGAGACTCAGCGGTTATTAGAGCAATGCATTATGACTGCCCCGTTCTGCTTGGTTCTGCAACGCCTTCTGTAGAAAGCATGTACAATAGTAAAATTGGCAAATATAAGTTGCTAGAATTATCTGAAAGAGTCGATAATGCCAAACTGCCCAAGATAAAACTTATAGATGTAATTGTTGAAGGCAAGCGAAAAAGAATGTCGGGAATTTTTACGCAGTCTTTACTCGAAGCAATAGATGAAAGACTAAAGAAAAAAGAGAATGTTATAATTCTTCAAAATAGACGAGGTTTTTCAACACAAGTATTTTGCAACGATTGCGGCGAAATATTGTTATGTGATAATTGTTCTGTTTCGATGGTCCATCATCTTAACAAAAATACTATGAAGTGCCATTACTGCGGATTGGTAAAGCCCGTTCCTGCAGCGTGTAATCTGTGTGGTTCGGTTGCAATTAAGTTTTTTGGAACAGGAACACAAAAGGTTGAAGATGAGTTGGCTTATTATTTCCCTAATGCAAATATCGAACGTATTGATTCTGATTCTGTTTCAAAAAAAGGTGAGCTCGGAATAATTTTAAATAGATTCAGAAAAGGTGAAATTGATATTTTGGTCGGAACGCAGATAGTCTCCAAAGGAATGGATTTTTCTAATGTTACTTTAGTAGGAGTTATTTCTGCTGAAACATCTTTGTGGCTACCTGATTTTAGAGCCGATGAAAGAACGTTTCAATTGTTAACGCAAGTAGCCGGAAGAGCAGGACGAAGTAAAGCCGAAGGAGAAGTAATTATTCAAACTCAAAGTCAAAAAAGTTTTGTTTTACAGAAGGTCTTGGGGAATGATTACAAGAGTTTTTATCAAAAAGAAATTGTTGCCAGAGAGCTGAATAAATATCCGCCGTTTAGCAGAATTGCTTTGGTAGAAGTTAAAGATGAGAATGATGAAAAAGCAAGATACGCAATCAACGATTTTCACAAAAGATTATTAAAGTTTAGCGACAGACTAATTATTCTTCCGCCAAATGAAGCAGTAATTGCCAAGATAAAAAGAATTTATCGTTATCAAATAATAATTAAAAGTTTAAGGAAAACAGATCCTTCGGGAAAAATATTACGCAAAGCAATTATGAATGCTTATGTTGATTTTAACCAAAAATCTAGCTTCAGAGATATAAAAATTATTTTTGATATTGATCCGCAAAGTGTATTATAAAATTAAAAAGCAAAAAATATCTTTAGTGAAAGAGTGATATTAATTTTTCCATTAGCGATAAACCAAACTAAAAAGAGAAATTTATAAAGTGAAAAATCTGAGTTATCTCAACTAAAAAAAGAGCATCAATTACGATGCTCCCTTTAAAATCAAACTAACTATAATTCTTTATATTAAAAGAAATTCAAGAACGGTACAGCTTTACCTATAAAGAAAAATAGTAGTGAAAATCCTAACCAAAGTCCTAAAATAGCAATAATATATTTTATTGTATTTTCAGACTTAAACATTTTTGCATAAGCAATACCAACTACACAATAAAACCAAATAGATAGAATGTCCAACTTGTACATAAACCAACCGGTTAATGTTTCTTTGCTAATATCCAGAAGGCTGCCAACGCTTGTATCTTGCAGTATTTCTTTCATTGTTAAAGACGCAATAATAATAGCAATAATTTGAATTACAGCTATATAATGAGGCATTCCGTACGCAAGCATTGAAGCTTGAAAGTTACCTTCACCTCCGAGGGCAAATTTTGCGAGTAAGAAGAATACACCCGCAATAATAAAGAAAACAATAACGCCTCCAATTATAACACCGATAGACCCAAATACTAATTGCATATATCCGCCTTTATCCATCATTTCTTGGGTTTTTTCTAATTGCTCATCAGCTTGTGCTTGTGTTAATTGTCCTTTGTCAACCATTTCTTGGAAGTTTTCTTCCATTTTTTCCATTTGTTTTTCTTGAGTGTTCAGTCTTATTTCGGGGTCGCCCATCAAAACAAAAAGAGAAATAACTCCTGCCAGGATTGATAACAATAACGGTAGCAGCCAATCCATTGTTTTAACGGGTTCTCCAGAGAGTTTGCTGAATAAATTTGAAGGTTCTGTTAATACGCCGACAATCTTATCTGTAAAACGAAGTTCTTCTTCAGGTTCAAAGTTATTATTTAATTCATCCATAATTACCTCCTTGTTTATAAAATCAGCTTTTATAAAGATAATGATTTTGTATAATATTTCTTATTTTAGAATCATAAAAATATAAAAAGTAAAAAATAAAGTATGTGATATTAATTTGGGAGAAATTATGAAAACCATTATTGAACCTTTTAAAATCAAATCGGTTGAGCCTATAAGATTTACAACGAGGGAAGAGCGAATTAAAATATTGGAAGATGCCGGTTATAATCCTTTCCTGATCCATGCGGATGATGTTCTTATTGACTTGCTTACAGATAGCGGAACTTCTGCAATGAGTGCTGGACAGTGGGCTGGAGTTATGGAAGGTGATGAGTCTTATGCCGGATCAAGAAGTTTCTATAAGTTCGAGTCGGCAGTAAAAAACATAACAGGACACGAGTTCATTATTCCTACTCATCAAGGGAGAGCTGCAGAAAAAATTCTTTTTACAATTACTGGAGGTGAAGGTAAGTACATTCCTAATAATACTCATTTCGATACAACTAGAGCTAACGTTGAGTTTACGGGAGCGCAAGCTGTAGATTTACCAAATGAAACTGGAAAACATCCCGAGATTAAAGCGGACTTTAAAGGAAATATGGATGTTGAAAAACTCGATGCATTTATTAAGAAAACCGGAACTGAAAATATTCCGCTTGTAATGATTACAATTACAAACAACAGTGGCGGCGGTCAGCCTGTATCAATGCAAAACATTAAAGATGTTAGAGCAGTTTGCGATAAGTACAATCTCCCTTTATTTATTGATGCCTGCCGATTTGCAGAAAATGCCTATTTCATAAAGATGAGAGAAAAAGGTTACGAAAACAAAACCATTTTGGAAATTTGTCAAGAAATTTTTTCATATTCTGATGGTGCAACAATGAGTGCCAAAAAAGATGCATTGGTAAATATCGGTGGTTTCCTTTCGCTCAATAATCAAGAGCTTGCAACAAAATGCCGAAATTTATTGATTGTAACCGAAGGTTTCCCCACATACGGCGGATTATCGGGAAGAGACCTGGAAGCTGTTGCAAGAGGTTTAGAAGAAGTTATTGATGAAAATTATCTTCAGTATAGAATTAAAAGTACCGAATATCTTGGCAATAAAATTACCGCAGAAGGTGTGCCGATAATTGAGCCACCGGGCGGACATGCAATTTACATTGATGCTAAAAGATTTTTACCGAACGTGCCTCCACAAGAATTCCCGGGACAGTCTATTGTCTGTGAGCTTTATCTTGAAGGAGGAATAAGAGCCGTAGAAATAGGAAGTGTAATGTTCGGTAAGTATGATAAAGATGGTAATGTTCTTTCTCCGCCAATGGAATTAGTGCGTTTGGCAATCCCAAGAAGGGTTTATACTCAAAGTCATATCGATTATGTTGCGGAAGTAATTCTGGAAGTTTATAAAAATCGTGATAAGTTAAAAGGGTATAAGTTTACTTACGAAGCTCCGATGTTAAGACACTTTACAGCTCGTTTCGAGAAAGTATAAATTACTCTTTTGATGTGAAATGAAATTAAAAAGAACATTATCTTATTCCGATAAAAAACAGATTTGGAGATTGTTAGTCAGTAATACGGATAAACTGATTATTGAAACAAGAGATGTTAAAGAGAAAGAAGTTTTTTTCCATTCTTTCTTTTTCGATAACGGGAAAGAGATTTTTAAAAATCTGCAATTAGACGAAAAATATTGGCTCGGAATTGAAAGCGTAAAAAATGATATAATTTATTTTCATAAGTTTGCTAAACCAAATATGCCGGAGCATAAAAAAATTATTGCTTACGATATTTTTAAAAATGAGGTGATTTGGCAGAATGATGATTTAACTTATCTAACTTTTCTTGATAATAAAATTTATGCTTTCAAAAAAAAATTTGAAGGAAAAAATGTTTATGTATTGAATCACTTAACCGGAGAAATAATTGAAGAACTCGGGGATGATTTCCAAAAGCTGAATGAAATTATTAATTTATCTCAATCCGAAGAAGATTTTTCCGATTACAAATATCCCGAACAAATTGTTGATTTAAATAATTTTAAGCATGCTAATTTAATTGAGAAAGAAACTAAATTCAAAAATATTCATTCAAATATCAACTATTTAGAGTTTGAAGAATTATTGTTTTTTAATTATTATTTAATAAACAAAAAGAATAAGTTATCTAACTTTTTTGTGGCTTATAATCTGAGCAAGAATAAAAGACTTTTATCGGAAACATTGGATGAAAACCTTAATTCATTTTCACCCGATTCTTTTTTTTGTTTCAAGAATTATTTAATAATGATAAAAAATAAAAACACAGTAATTGTATATAAAATAGTTTAAATCTTATGGAATTAAACAGTAAAGAAAAAGAATATCTTATTGAACTTGCTAAATTTGAAATTCAAAAAGAGTTTGATGAAAATTTAATTGAGCCGAAATTTGAGCAAGATTCAAAAGTGTTGAAATCTAAATCGGGAGTGTTTGTAACTTTAACCATTAATAACAAACTGCGTGGGTGTATTGGTTATATAACTTCGGATAGAAAATTGATTGAAACAATTAAGGATGCTTCTTATCACGCTGCATTTAATGATAACCGTTTTACTCCTGTTAGCAAAGAGGAAAGCCAGAAGTTAAAATTTGAAATATCAATTTTATCTGAACCTTTTGATTTGAATAGCTACGAAGAAATTGAAATTGGTAAGCATGGACTAATACTTGATGAAAATTATACAAGAGCTTTACTTTTGCCTCAAGTACCAATTGAGCATAATATGAATAAAGATCAATATCTTTCGGCTCTTTGTGAAAAGGGAGGTATTCATAAAGACTATTGGAAAGAGAAGCAATTAAAATTAAAAGCTTTTACTGCAACAGTTTTTTCTGAAAAAGAAAAGGATAATGTATGAATTTTATAAGAGAACCAAAAGTTGCAGGAATGTTTTATCCTGCAGAAGCTGATGAGTTAGAAAAATTAATTTATCACTTGTTAGCCCAAGTTAATCTTAAAGAAAAATATAATTCGGTTAAAGGCTTAATTTCTCCACATGCCGGTTATGTTTATTCCGGACAAACAGCTGCTTATGCTTACTCTACAATTCGCGATAAATCTTATGAAAATGTAATAGTGATTTCACCGAGCCACAGAGAGTACTTTGATGGAATTTCAATTTACGACGGCGATGCTTACAAAACTCCACTCGGTATAATTCCTGTAAATAAAAATCTAAGAGATGAGTTTATCAAACAAAGTAATATTATTTTTACAAGCACAAAAGGTCATGGTGCCGAACATGCACTTGAAGTGCAGCTTCCTTTTCTTCAAGTTGTGCAATCAAACTTTAAGATAATTCCTATTGTTATTGGTGCCCAAAATCATAAAAATATTTTCGGTCTTGCCGATGCTTTATTTAATACAATTGATGACGAAACTCTTATTGTAGTTAGTTCCGATCTTTCACACTTCTATTCCAAAGAAGAAGCCTTAAATTTGGATTCCTTGGTTATTGAGTATATTGACCACATGGATTATAAAACTTTAGAACACGATTTGGAATTAAAAAAATGTGAAGCCTGTGGAGGTGGAGGAATTGTAGCATTACTTAAAACAATGAATGAAAAGAAAAATATTAAAGCTAAGGTTTTGGAATATTGCGATTCGGGCGATGTTTCGGGTGATAGCGAAGAGGTTGTAGGTTATCTTTCAGCAGTTTTATATGAATAAAATTTGAAATAAATCTTAAAATAAGGCTAATTATGAATAACGAAAAAGAACTTAAAAAATCAGTGAAAAATAAATATACAGAAATTGCTGTTGCAACAAAAAAAAGTTGCTGCTGCAACGGGACAAATTCCAAAATAATTGATTATTCAATGCTGAAAGATGATTACTCGGAATTAAACGGTTATCTAAAAGATGCAGATATGGGCTTGGGATGTGGAGTTCCAACCGAGTTTGCAGGAATTAAAAAAGGTGATACAGTTGTGGATTTAGGCTGCGGTGCTGGGAATGATATTTTTGTTGCACTTCCTCATGCTGGAAAAGAAGGAACATTAATCGGAATTGATTTTACAGAAGAAATGTTACAGAAAGCCAATGCTAATAAAGAGAAATTGGGTTTAACAAATGTTCATTTCAAATTAGGAGAAATAGAAAATCTTCCTCTCGAAAATGATACGGCAGATGTTGTTATCAGCAATTGTGTGCTTAACTTGGTTCCAAACAAAGAGAAAGCTTTTTCCGAGATTAATAGAGTACTCAAACCAAGCGGACATTTTTGTGTCTCGGATATTGTGCTAAAAGGCGACTTACCCGAAAAACTAAAAAAATCGGCAGAAATGTATGCAGGTTGTGTCGCAGGAGCAATTCAACAAGAAGATTATTTGAAAATTATTGAAAAAAACGGATTTACAAATATCGAAATAAAACGAACTAAAGTAATTGAACTACCCGATAAGATTTTGAGCGATTATTTAAATGATGAAGAAATTAATAAGTTCAGAGAAAATAATATCGGGATTTTTAGTCTTACGGTTGTTGGCTGCAAAAAGTAGATTAAATTTTTTAGTGAAGTTACTCAGAAACACATTAACTCAAATTCCAAATTCATCAAAGAGCTCTTTGCTGCTAATTCTTGGTTCTATCATATTTCCAAAATGTCAGCCACATATAATAAATTTGCAAGAAGTTGATTTGATAGCACCTGCAATAAAAAATTCCGTTAAACTTGTTGACGCAGTTGACTCGGCAAAATTAGATTTAAATTTTAATTTTTTTGTAAATAATAAAAGTCAGCATGAAACAAATCTTAGTGGTCATACAAAAGTAAATGGAAATAATTTTTACGAATTAGAACCTGTTGCAGGGGAAGAATATTTTTTAGAGCACAAAAATGTTAATATTTATAATTTTAAAGGAAATAACTTAACTTGGACAATTCCTTCTTTTTCAGGTTCTATAAATATGGATTTTAAATCTTCAAAATTTGTTATTGTTACTTTAGGAGCGGATTATTCCAAATATAAAACAAAGGAATTTTACGGTTTTAATCTTGGCTTGGCTTTTTATCATAATTTTAAGAACTTAGGCTTACGTTTCGATACTTTTATTAAAAATCATGCAGCATTTTATAATCTCAAATATATTAATGCGGAAGAATACAAAAATAATGTTAGGAAAGTATTTGTAATTGAAAAAAGCCAAAAAGATAATAATTACAATATAGGTTACATGTTATCTATGAATACAACATTTTCCGACTGGTTTGTTAACATGTTCGTAAACTATTCTTTTGGTTGGCATACATTTTACTCTGTTGCTCCGGATAATAATAATATATTACTCCACGATGAAATTTCCGGAGAATTTAAATTAAGTAATTATTATTCCTCTTTTTCTATAGGACTTTATCAAGATGCTCCTGCTTTCGGGCGAATAATTCTAGGATATAACATTATAAACTTTAATAGAGGAAATAAAAATTTTCTTTTGCCCGGTTTTATTTTTCAAATTGATTTCAATTTGTTCAGTAGGTAATTCTTTTTTCCTTTTTCTGCTTCACATGAATTATTTCACAAAATTATTATATTTGCACTAAACAAAAAATCGAGGTGTATCATCGCAAAAAAAAATAGAAATGAAATAATAGAAAAAATTGTTTCCCTTGCAAAAAGAAAAGGTTTTGTATTTCAATCAAGTGAAATTTATGGCGGATTAAACGGATGTTGGGATTATGGTCCACTCGGAGTTGAATTGCTCAATAATATTAAATCCGAATGGTGGAAAGCAATGACCTACCGTGAAGATGTTGAAGGTTTGGATGCCGCAATTTTAATGCATCCTAAAGTTTGGGAAGCATCCGGACATGTTGAAAACTTTACTGATCCGATGATTGATTGTAAACAATGTAAATCGCGTTTTAGGCTGGATACACTCGGCGAAATGATTCCTGAAAAAAGAAAAAAGAAAGCTCTTGCAGCCTTAAAAGAAGCCATAAAAGATGATGCCGAAAAGAAAAATACTTTTGATGATATAGAAGGGAACTTTTCTGACTTAGACGAAATTTTCGAAAATCTTTTAGAAAAAATAGGTGAAGGTTTATTAGCTCATTTAAACTGTCCGAATTGCGGTACTCCAAATTCGTTTACCGCTCCAAGAAGTTTTAACTTGATGTTTAAAACATTTCTTGGTCCGGTAGAAAAATTAGAAAATGCAATTTATTTAAGACCAGAAACCGCTCAAGGTATTTTTGTAAACTATCTTAATGTTCAAAGTGCAAGCCGACAAAAACTTCCTTTTGGAATTGCACAAATCGGTAAAGCATTTCGTAACGAAATTAACACAAAAAATTTCCTTTTTAGAACACGCGAATTCGAGCAAATGGAAATGCAATATTTTGTAAAACCGGAAGAAGATAAAGAACATTATGATAAGTGGAAAACTGAAAGAATTGAATGGTTTAAAAATTTAGGAATTAGCAAAGAAAAATTGAGATACCACGATCATCCATCCGATAAACTTGCTCACTATGCTAAAGAAGCTGCTGATATTGAATACCTATTTCCATTTGGATGGGGAGAAATAGAAGGAATTCACAATAGAACAAATTTTGATTTAAGTCGACACGAAGAATATTCAGGCAAATCTCAAAAATATTTTGATGAAGCTAAAAAAGAAAAGTACATTCCATATATCATAGAAACTTCTGCTGGAGCTTCCAGATCGTTTATGGCGTTTCTTGTAGATGCTTACCATGAAGAAGAAGTAAAAGGCGAAACAAGAGTTGTATTAAAATTTCATCCTAAGTTGGCACCGATAAAAGTTGCAATTTTGCCGCTTGTAAACAAAGACGGAATGCCTAAAGTTGCAAAAGAAATTGAAGCGAATTTGCGCCCCTTTATGAAAGTTTTTTACGATAGTAAAGGTGCTGTAGGTAGAAGATACAGAAGACAAGACGAAGCTGGAACTCCATTTTGTGTAACTGTTGATACTCAAACTCTTGAAGACAATACTGTTACAGTCCGTGATAGAGACTCAATGGAACAAATACGTTTGGATAAAAAAGAATTACTGAGTTATATATTAGAAAAATTAAGATAAAGTTTTGAATATAGGAATTTTGAGAAATTATCAGAATTTCTATATTCTAATTATCTGCCTTTAAATTTTACTTGAAATTTAATAACTTATTTCTATTAAAACATAAAATATGAGGCTGTTATGAAAAATTCATTATTAATAATTCTTGCTTCTATACTATTGTTTTTGTCTTGTTCCGATTCTTCAACCAATCCGCCGGAAAAAAGGGAATTAACCACACTTGAAAAGAAACTCACATCTTCGTCCGATAAATTCGGAGTTAAAATATTTCAAGAAGTTAATTCTGCCGAGCCAAATAAAAATTTATTTATTTCGCCATTGAGTATTTCCATGGCTTTGGGAATGACCTTAAACGGAGCTAACGGCTCTACTTACGATGCAATGCAATCTACTTTGGAGTTCGATGATTTGTCAAATCAAGAAATTAATGAAGCTTATCAAAGTTTAATTTCACTTCTTACACGAATTGACCCCAAAGTGACCTTTAATATTGCAAATTCCATTTGGTACAGGAAGTCATTAAAGTTTGAAGAAGATTTTATTGAGACTAATAAAAAATATTTTAATGCAGAAGTACAAGGACTGAATTTTGATGATCCAAAATCAAAAAGTATAATCAATAATTGGGTCAATAAAAAAACGAACAAAAAAATAAAAAAGATTATTGAAAGAATTAGTCCTAACGATATAATGTATTTGATAAATGCAATTTACTTTAAAGGTACTTGGAAATATGAATTTAAGAAAGAAGCTACAAAAACTGATCTCTTTTATGTAAAAGATAATGAAACTATAAATTGTGAAATGATGAGTCAACATAATGACTTTAACTATTTTGAAAATGAGAATTTACAAATGGTAGAAATGCCTTACGGAGATGGCAGTTTTAATATGAAAGTAATTCTTCCGCGACCTGAAAAAGATATAGAAGAAATTATTTCCATGTTATCAGTTGAAAATCTGAAAGAATGGTCTGAAAAGATGCAAGAGTCTGAAGGCACGGTTGAATTTCCTAAAATAAAAATGGACTTTAAAATTAAATTAAATGAAATTTTAAGTGCAATGGGAATGGAAATAGCATTTTCCAATGTTGCTGATTTTACAAGATTATATAAGGAAGGTGGTTGTTATATCTCAGATGTTTTACATAAAACGTTTGTAAAAATTGATGAAGAAGGAACCGAAGCCGCTGCTGTTACAAGTGTTACTATAAGTGTTACATCTGTGGGTTCTTCGGGATTCCATATTAAAATGAATAGACCTTTTATTTTTATGATAACCGAAAAAACATCGAACAATATAATATTTATAGGTAAAATTGTTTCGCCCAAAAACTAAAGATAGTAATTGGAATTTAAAGGTTAGAGTTTGACATTAAAAATTTGTTTTATACAAAAAAGAAAAATAAATATTTAAGAATACTCTAAATTTTTATATAACTTTAATCTTCTGTAATAAATAACTAAAAGAATTTATAGGAGAATAAATTTTCGAAGAGAAAATAATATTCTCCTTTTATTTTTATAAACATAAATTATTTTTAATTAACTAAAGGAAAAATATGAAAAAGAAAATTCTAATAATTCTATTCTTGTCAATTTCTGCAATATTTTCACAGGCAAGAAAAATTGATTTTACAGAATATAAATTGGATAACGGTTTAAAGGTAATTTTACACAAAGATAATACTACTCCCATTGTGGCAGTAGGAATTATGTACCATGTTGGTTCTAAAAATGAAGACCCTTCAAGAACAGGTTTTGCTCACTTTTTTGAGCATTTAATGTTTGAAGGAAGTCAAAATATTCAGAGAGGTGAACTCGATAAAATCTTAGCGAAGGCAGGTGCAACTAATAATGCAAATACTTCTCAGGATAGAACATACTACTTTGAAATTCTCCCTTCCAATGAATTGGAACTTGGTCTTTGGGTTGAATCGGAAAGACTTCTACATGCTAAAATTGATGAAATTGGTGTAGAAACTCAAAGAAAAGTTGTTAAAGAAGAGAAGAAACAAAGAATTGATAACCAGCCTTACGGATCGCTTATGCAGGAAATTTTTGTGAGAGCATTTAAGAAACATCCTTACAACTGGGTGCCAATAGGTTCTGAACAATATATTGATGAAGCAACAATTGAAGAGTTTAGAGATTTCTATAAAACTTTTTATGTACCTGAAAATGCTACATTAGTAATTGCCGGTGATATTGAAATAGATAAAACTAAAGAATATGTAGCAAAATATTTTAAAGATATTCCCAAAGGTAATCATGAAATACCAAGACCAACCGTTGTTGAACCGCCGTTAAACGGAGAAATTAGAGATACGGTTTTCGATAATATTCAACTTCCGTTAGTTGTACAAGCGTATAGAGTTCCTTCAATAAATCATGAAGATTCTTACGCTATTGAGATGTTGAGTTCTTTACTTTCAGGTGGACCAAGCTCCAGATTGAGAAAAGCATTGGTTGATAATAAACAAAGTGCAGTGGAAGTTGCTTCATTCAATTTTGGCTTGGAAGATCAAGGATTATTTATGATTTACGGAGTCTCTAATATGGGTATTAGTGCCGATACTGTTGAAAAAGACATTCAAGAGGAACTCAATAAAGTAATAAATGAAAAAATGCTCGAAAAAGAATTCCAAAAATTAAAAAATCAAATAGAAAGTAATTATGTTGGTGGCAGATCCAGTATGGCTGGTTTAGCCAGTAAGCTTGCTAGCTACAGTGTTATGAATGGTAATACCAATTTAATTAATACTGAAATTGATAAATACAAAAATGTAACTATTGATGATATTCAAAGAGTTGCTAAAAAGTATTTATCGAAAGATAACAGAGTAGTTCTATATTATTTGCCTAAATCTGAATAATTTAAAAAAGAATTGGAGAAAAAAATGAAATTGAAAATTTTAATCATGATTTTGCTTGCGGCTTTCGTAAGCAACTTCGCTCAAGTAGATAGAACAGTGCAGCCTAAGGCAGGTCCTGCACCGGAAATAAAGTTTGGTAAGTATGAATCATTTACTTTGGATAACGGCTTAAAAGTTTTTTTGGTAGAAAATCATAAAGTCCCTAAAATAAACTTTCGGTTAATGCTTAATCATGATCCTTATTTAGAGAAAGAGAATGTTGGCGTTTCAGATTTGGCTGGCAGCTTATTAGGAAAGGGAACAAAAACTAAAACAAAAGAAGAAATTGATGAAGCCGTAGATTTTATCGGAGCTTCTTTCACAACATCGGGAAACGGTATTTCGGCTTCTTCATTAACAAAACATTTTGATGAATTACTGCAAATAACGGTAGATGTTTTATTTAATCCTGCATTCAAACAAGAAGAGTTTGATAAAATTAAAACTCGAACTATGTCAGGATTAGCAGCAGCTAAAGAAGAGCCTAACAAAATTGCTCAAAAAGTAGTTCCAGCACTTATTTACGGAAAAGATCATCCTTACGGAGAAGTTTTTACCGAAGAAACTTTAGAATCTATTACAGTCGATATGTGCAAAGACTACGTAAACAATTATTTTAGACCTAACAACAGTTTGATGGCAATAGTTGGTGATATAAACAAAGACGAAGCTAAAAAATATGTTGAAAAATATTTTGGTGATTGGAAAGCGAAAGAAGTTGTTAACAAGAAATATGAAACACCTCAAATGCCTGAGCAAAATATTGTTGCAATTTCTGACCGACCTAATTCGGTTCAATCTGTTATAAGTGTTGCATATCCTATTGAGTTAAAAGTTGGGAGCGAAGACGCTATAAAAGCAAAAGTACTTAATACAATACTCGGTGGCGGATTTTCTTCTCGCTTAAATCAAAATTTAAGAGAAAAACACGCTTTTACGTACGGAGCAGGTTCAAGACTTTCATCGGATAAGTTTGTAGGTAGTTTTTTAGCAAACTCAATGGTAAGAAACGAAGTTACCGATAGTGCAGTTCAAGAAATTTTGAATGAGATGAACAGACTAAAAACCGAAAAAGTAACTGAAGAAGAATTGCAGATGATAAAAAATTATATAAGCGGAAGTTTTGGAAGGTCTTTAGAAAATCCCGAAACAATTGCACGTTTTGCAATTAACTCGTACAAATATAATTTACCTGATAATTACTATCAAAATTATTTGAAGAAACTTGAACAAGTTACTGCAGATGATATTTTGGAAATGGCTAAAAAATATTTACATCCTGATAAAGCTCATATTATTATTGTTGGTAATGCAAAAGAAATAGCCGATGGGTTAAAGAAATATACTCCAACAAATGAAATCAAGTATTATGATATTTATGCTAATGAATATGATCCAACCAAAGCATCAGTAATACCTAAAGGTGTTACCGCACAAACAGTTATTGAAAAATACTATGAAGCTTTAGGTGGAAAAGATAAAATATTAAATATTAAAGACTCAAAAATTGTTATGAAAGCTAAGATGCAAGGCACGGATATTACTCTTACTCTTTTGAAAAAAGAACCGAATAAATTATATCAAGAAATTGATTTTGGAAGCGGAAAGCAAGTTGTGGTTTTCGATGGAACTAAAGGTGAGATGAGAATGATGGGACAAAAACAAACTTTGGGCGAAGATAAACTTAGTGCACTCGATTACCAAGCCAGAATAGCTCCATTGTTAGACCCAGAAAAAAATAATATTAAATTAGAGTTGGCAGGTATGGAAAAAGTTGATGGGAAAGATGCTTATAATTTAATAGTAACTTTAAAAAACGGCGATAAAATAAATAATTATTTCGACGTAAACACCGGACTTAAAATTAAAGAGAAATCATTACTAAAAACTCCTCAAGGTAATTTTAATCAAGAAATTATTCAAGAGGATTATAAAGAGTTTGACGGAATTCTAACTCCTACAAAGATAATTCAAGTTACCGGACCTGAAAGAATGGAAATGGTAATTGATTCGGTTGAATACAACATCGGTCTTAATGATTCAAAATTTGAAGTAAAATAAAAATCATTTTTTAAGCTTGTCCCAGTTTTATAATTGGGACAAGCATTAAAAAACAATTCTAATCTAATTAATTCTTCTCGGCATGCAAAAGTTTTCAACCGTTGTTTTCGATTTAGGAAAAGTTCTAATAAACTTTGACCATAATATTTGGATAAGTTCTTACAATAAAATTTCATCCGGTTTAGGTAATAGATATTATAAAAAATATAACGAAAATTATTTTGTTCACAGTAATTACGAAAGCGGTAAAATATCCGATGCCGAATTTATAAAATACAATTTGGATTGGTTGGAAAATTATGTTAGTAAAAAAGATTTCATAAAAATATTTTCTGAAATATTTGAACCTCAAAAAGAAGTAATTGCTCTTTTACCTAAACTAAAAAATAAATATAAATTAGTGTTGCTTTCTAATACAAACAATATCCATAAAATATATGGCTGGGAGCATTATCAATTCCTAAAATACTTTGATAAGTTAATCTTATCTTTTGAAATCGGGGCAAACAAACCGGAAGAAAAAATTTATAAATCAGTAGAAAATTTTACAAAAGAAAAACCGGAGACACATATTTTTATAGATGATATCCTGGAATATGTAGAAGCACCCAAAAAATTAGGATGGGAGGGAATACAATTTAAAGGATATGAAAATTTAACAGCGGAATTAAAAACAAGGAATATAATTTAGTTTGTTAGTTTTTTTTAAGCTATCAAATTTCTCAATTTTTAGAACCATGATTTCCAAACATCGGGTACATAACCGATAGTTGATTCTTTACCATTACGCACAATTGGTGTTTTAATAATAAGAGGGTCTTCCAAAATTTCTTCTTCCGCATTAAAAACCATAAACTGCAAACCACGCTTTTTGTACTGCTTAGAATCTTTATCAATAAGATCATCAAGCTCAATTTTTCTTGTAATATTTTCTAATTCGCCAGAGCTTAAACTTTTTTCCGTTAAATCCCTAAAATGAATTTGTATATTTCTTTCCTTGAAAAATCTCTGTGCTTTTTTTGTGTTGTTGCACTTTTTTGTACCTAATATTTGAATGTTCATAATTTTTTGTATTTTAATTTGTGGAACAAAAACTTACTTGCAAATTTATAAACAAAGAATCACATTTGAAATTAAATACTAAAACTATGAGAAAAACAATAATCACATTATTGATTTTATTTTTTTTAAGCCTGATTAACTTAAATGCACAAGATGCTGAATTTGATTCGCTGATAGCAAAAGGTATAAACAAAGTTTATAATATAAAATTTGATGAAGCCGAAAAGATATTTTTGGAAGTTGAACGGAAATATCCTAAACATCCTGCGGGCAAATTTTTTGATGCAATGATTGTTTGGTGGAAAATTGCTTTAGACCAAAATAACGAAAAATATGATGATCTTTTTGAAGATAAACTGGAAAATGTAATTGATTTTTGTGATGATTTATTAGATGAAGATGAAAACAATGTTGATGCAATCTTTTTCAAAGGTGGTGCGTTGGGATTTAGAGGAAGATTATATTCTATAAGACAAAATTGGTTTGATGCCGCACTTGATGGTAAAGAAGCACTTCCTTTGGTCTATAGAGCATACGAAATTGATTCAACAAATGAAGATGTAAAACTCGGTTTTGGAATTTATAATTATTATGCAGAAGCAATTCCCGAAAAATATCCATTCATAAAGCCTACTATGATTTTCTTTCCGGATGGAGATAAAAGTAAAGGAATTAAACAGCTTGAAACTGCCGCTCAAAAAGCAAAGTATGCGGCAATTGAATCGAAGTATTTCTTATTAAATTTGTACTATCAATTTGAAGAAGAACACAATAAAGCATTTATCTATGCAGAAGAATTACATAATATGTTTCCTGATAATCCTACTTTTGAAAAATATTATGGTAGAATATTTGTTAAACGTGGTGATTATACCAAAGCTGCTACGGTTTTTAGCGATATAAAAAATAAATATTCAAGAAGGTTATCGGGTTACACCGATGTTCTTTTAAGAGAAGCCGAATATTATCTCGGTTCAAATTATATAAATAAAAATAAAATTGATCTTGCCGAAAAAAGTTTTCGAAACAGCTATGAAATTTCCAAAAGAATTGATAAAGAAGATGAAGAGAGCGGATTTCAAGTTAGTGCCGGATTATATCTTGCTAAAATTTACATGCAGAAAAAAGAATATGGCAAAGCAAAAAAATTATACAAAAGACTTTTAAAAGTTAGAAATTTTAATAACTCGCACAAAAAAGCTGAAAAATATTTGAAAGAATTAAAATAGAAAGGTCTTTAAGTATGCCGAGTTGTCCACCGGAGCTTAGAATTTTAATATCATTTTTTGTGCAAAAGTATAAGCAGCCTTTGAAACTCCTTTCTTAGTTTTTGATAAATCAGATTTTAACAACGTAATTATTTTTTAGAAATATTTAATGTAGTTCCCTTATGTTTTACAACATTATTATTAACCAATTTGCACAAAACTTGCTAACCTAACAATTGGTAACGTTCTGCTTGTTTATCATTATCATTATTATTATTATTATAAATGTACTTATAAAATAAACTTCTGAGCGTAACTGCGTATAACAGTGCCAGTAGTAAGATAATTACTAAATAATAACACTATTATTTACAAGAAGCAAAACCAGTTTTAAGAAAAAAAACAAAAATTTTAGATTATGAAAAAACTATTTATATTCATGATATTGTGCATAGCCGTTACAAGTTTTGCCCAAAAACGCACCTACCGTATTGGAATTTTATCTGATGCCTTA
>PDWI01000852.1_pt1 | contig 49689 bp, 44 predicted proteins | sample 1430891 | NCBI WGS metagenome assembly PDWI01 (sample SAMN01162508, study PRJNA174530) | Oral metagenome, whole genome shotgun sequencing project. | biome: Marine environment; feature: Marine mammal; material: Swab sample of the gingival sulcus; isolation source: swab sample of gingival sulcus...
TTGTTATTGCAACCCATGATGAATCAATCTACAAGGATACTCCAAATCGTGTTATGGAACTACAGAAAGGTAAGGTTCATTCAATAACCGGAGGTATACAGATATGAACTTCTGGTTTACAATATTCAGGCAGGTAGGCAGAAACCTCAAACAGACCTGGGCTTCCCAGCTCATGACCCTTCTCACAGTGAGTCTTTCTGTACTGATCTTCGCCTTCTTTTTCCTCGTCTATACAAATATGATTACCTTGGGAAATAAACTCGGAAATGATCTTACTCTTGTTATCTATCTCGATGAAGAACCAGGACCGGAACTCAAGCAGCAACTTATCAAAAAAATTCATAAGTTTGATGATACTGAAGACATCCGCTTCATCTCCCGGGAAGAGGCGTACAACCGTTTTGTCGATCAATTAGGAGAAAACCGTGATGTTCTGCACGATATGCCCAGAGATTTTCTTCCCCCATCCATTGAGATCGTGCCCCTCAAAAACCTCCGCAGCCTCAATCAGTTAAAACTGTTTTCAGCCTACCTTGAGCGTATTCCAGGAGCTCTCAAGGTACAGTATGGACAGGAATGGGTAGAACGTTTTTATTATTTCACCAAACTACTTTCTATTGTTGTACTTTTAAGTGGTGCCCTGCTGATTCTCACCACCATATTTATGGTCGCCTACACCATCCGGCTGACTATTCTCGGCAGACAGGATGAGCTGGAATTATTAAAATTAGTCGGAGCTACTAATAACTATATCCGTACACCTTTCCTTCTTGAAGGACTCCTGCAGGGCTTTTTCGGCTCAAGCCTTGGTATAGTGAGTCTTTACATAATGTTCAGATGGATTCAAGAAAGATTTACCGATCCGGGTATACTTAATATTTTTGACTTTACCTTCTTTCCTGTTCACATCTCGCTTACAATTATTATTGCGTCCATATCCCTTTGTGTGACCGGTAGTTACTCAACCATGCAGAAATTCTTACGAATTTGATATGTACAGTCCCTTGAAAACAGAGCTATATCTTTCTTATCCCGCCAACAATAACGGCTTGCGATTTTCATTCCCTGCCTCCTTTCTGGTTTACTCCGCTCTGCTTTTTCTTCTATTGACCATCCCGACCGTTGTTCTTGCCAAATCTCCACGTAAAGAAGGAGCTAAACAGGTTCGTATCAATATTCAAAAACTGGAAAACTCCATCGACAATCATCAGGAAGCATTTCAACAACAGGAAAACGATGAGATTCTTTTACTTCAGGAACTTGAGTTCATACAGGAGAAAATCTGGCAGACTGAGGACAAACTAAACAACCTGCTCAAACAGGTTGCTGAACAAAAACGGCTCATTCAACTGAAAAATATTGATTTGCAGAAAGTCAAGGCAGCAAAGGAAAAGACCAGGAATCACCTGGTTAACCGGATGAATGCCTATTACACAACCGGCCATATTGGATTCTTAAATGTTGCCTTTTCTACGAAAACACTGCCGGAACTTCTCAGTTTCAAGGACAACTTTGACGTTCTTATTGCCTACGACAAAAAACAGATACAACTTTACAGAAAGAGGATTCAGGAGCTTGAAAGCTCACGACAGGCCCTGGCTCTTGAGCAGGATGTGCTTGAAGATTTTGTTGCTGAAGTAAACGCGGAAAAGACTATTTTCAATCAGACCAGGGAAGAAAAAGAACAACTGATAAAACGAATCCGCACCCAGAAGAAACTGCACAACCAGGCTATAAAGGAGATGCAAATCGCGGCAAGGCAGCTCACCAGAAAACTGGTTCAGATCAAAAAAGAACAACTGATACAAAACAATACATTTTTACAAAATAAGGGGAAACTGCGACCGCCAGTACCTGGTGAGTTAATCACCAGATTCCTTGAAGAAAAGGAAAATGCTCTCGGCATACTCAGAAAATCATTGGGAATTGCCCTCAAGGCAGCCAACGACAGCAAGATTGTAGCAACGGAAAAAGGAGTCGTCACCTATGCTGGTTATATGAGTGGATACGGAAATACAGTGATCATTGACCACGGACTCCATTATTATACGGTGACCTCACGAATTGAAAGAATAACAATAAAAAAAGGTCAGAAAGTAAGAGCTGGTACTAAAATTGGTATTACTGGTGATACTGCAACCTTGATTGAAGACGGTCTCTACTTCGAGGTACGACACGGTAAAAAGCCCCAGGATCCTCTTCTCTGGCTTGATCCTAACAGAATAAAACCGGAAGCGTTTTAAATTTTAACGGCAATTACTTCCCATACATGGACATGGAGATGCAAGTGACCCACCCTGGCTTATTACGATTATCCTTATTGCTTTTTCTATTTCTCTCTTCTGTACTCAACACATCTGCAGCCACTCAACAAGACAATGAACCTGACATATACCAACAACTGGAAATTTTTTCCTCGGTTCTGGCTAATCTTGAGCAATCCTACGTCACAGAGATTAACAGCAAGGAAGCTATAGAGAGTGCTATCAGTGGACTGTTGTCCTCTCTTGATCCGCACTCCAGCTACCTCCTGCCCGATGAATTTAAAAACTTTCAGCAAGAAACCTTTGGCTCATTTTCAGGTATCGGCATTGAAGTCACAACAGAGAACAATGAACTCACTGTCATAGCACCTATTGATGACACACCTGGAGCCAGGGCAGGTATCAGGGCAAGAGACAAGATTGTTGAAATCAACGGCTTCAAAACCAGTGAGATTGGTCCTCATAAAGCTATCCAGAAACTGCGAGGACCACAGGGGACAAAAGTAACAATTAAAATAAAGAGGAAGTCCCGCAACAAACTTGTTGAATTAACTATCACCAGAGAAAATATACCCACCAAATCTGTCTATTTTGTTACCCTTGAACCCGGCTTTATCTATACCAGGATTACAAGCTTTCAAGGCAATACATCTTACGACTATACAAAAATGCTGGATGAAGCAAAAAAAACTGATAAGGTTAAAGGCCTCATTCTTGATTTAAGGAATAATCCCGGAGGATTATTCAATCAGGCTATTTCAATTTCGGATTTGTTTTTGAAATCGGGTGAAATAGTTTCCACCAAAGGTCGCAATCCTTCCCAGAACCAATCTTTCAAAGCCCATGATGTAGGAGAAAAAAACGACTTCCCCATTGCTATACTGATTAATGGCGGCACAGCTTCCGCCTCTGAAATTGTTGCGGGAGCACTTCAGGCACACAACAGGGCAATGGTTGTCGGCACACAATCTTTTGGCAAGGGTTCTGTGCAAAGTATATTGCCGCTTCCAAATGGAGCCGGTCTGCGCATGACAACGGCTCACTATTATACCCCCAATGATGTATCAATTCAGGCAGTGGGTATTACTCCAGATATTGAAGTCGTTTACCAGGAACCGGCAAGCACCCAGGCCTCCAGACCTCTCAAGGAGGCAGACCTCAGCAATCATCTTAAAAATCCCGACAAAAAAAACAGCGCAAAACAAGCAGAAACCGCCCCTGAGATAAAAGATATGCTGGCAACAGATAACCAACTCAAGACAGCTTTAACCTTGTTGAAAGGCATATCCACCTACGCAGGGAGATCTGAAAATAAACAGCTTTAACACATTGTTTTTTCTTCCGGGAGTTCAGTGACAGGAGTTTAGCCTGTTTATCATAAAAATCAGCAAAGTATGGCTATTAAGCATTGTAAGATTGCTGCCCTTTTAATAAAATCAGATATAGATGACAGGAAAATAATAGCTCCAATCTCTTTGAACTGTGTTTTTATTACTGGAGACTGCTATGACTGCTCATAAAAAATCTTCTCTCGACCAACTCACCAGCATACAACTGGAGGTAAACTCCAGATGCAACCTCTCTTGTCCGACCTGCCTCAAGAACTATTACGCTGCCAACTGGCAGGAACAGGATATCGAGTTTCAACTAGTCAAGGATATTGCGGCACAATTACCGCCAGAGATCAACATTCATCTTCAAGGCTGGGGCGAGCCTCTGCTTCACCCCGATCTTTTTAAGATAATTGCCTACCTGAAATCAAAAAAATTTAGTGTAAGTTTTACCACTAACGGAACAGTCATGGACAAGACAATAGCCAGACATCTTGTCGAAAGTGGTCTTGACGGACTGACCTTTTCCATGACAGGAGGATGTGCTACTACGCAGGATGCAGCCAGAGGTTCCGAAACCTTTATCAAAATGCAGCAAAGTGTCACCTGTTTTCAAAAAATCAAGGAAGAATCAGGAGTCAGTAATATAAAAACAGCTATCAGCTATATGGTAACACCCAAAAATATCAATGAACTCCCAAAAGCCATTGCCTGGGCAAAAAAAGCCAGGATCGATACCTTTGTTACCGTACACCTTACTCAGGCGGGGAACAGGGAACAACAGAAATTCCATTTTTCTCTGGCAGAAGAATATAACAAAAAACATCTCATGCTGCGCATCAGATGTCATAGTCAGGTACTATTCTCGTCCATGAGATTGAGGCTTCATCCTTTCTCCCCCGGGCTGGCACCGGTCTGTGACAAGGACCCAAGACACAGTCTGTTTATCAGTGCGACAGGAGATGTGGCTCCCTGTGTATTTCAACGCCCACCAATCAACGGAGAAATCAGCTGGTACTACCACAACAGGATCTGTCAACAAAAACCTCTTGTTTTTGGAAGTCTTAAAAGCGAGAAACTGGAAGATATATGGAACAAGGAAAAATATAGAAACGTTCGACAACTTTTTGCTGATCGCTGCAATTTTCACGATCAGCAATTAGCAAAAGTTGGTTACTCCATGGAAGGGGCACAACAACTTGAACATGCGAGAAATAACATAAGGAATTACTTTAATCGTCACTTGCCCCCCCAACCATGCAGCTGCTGTTACAAACTGGAAGGGTTCTAGCGAGATTGTCAGGAAAACGACACTACCCTAATAAAGTTCAACAAGGAAACGATAAGATCTCCCATCAAAAATCTCACCACAGGAAATTTTGTTTTTCCTTGTAAAGGTGATCAGAAACCGATTTCCTTGAGAAAGTTCTGATCTTCAGCCCATTTCTTTTTTACCTTGACCCAGAGTTTAAGAAGTACCCTGGAATCAAGCAGGTGTTCTATGTCTTTTCTGGCGGCTGTCCCTATCTGTTTCAATTTTTTACCAGCCTTACCAATAACCATACCCTTTTGTGATGGACGCTCTACCACCACCGTCGCATGTATTACAATAAGGTTTTTCTTTTCATCCTCCTTAAAAGACTCTACATAAACAGCTGTTGAATAGGGAATTTCCTGCCCCGTCATCAAAAATACTTTTTCCCGAATAATTTCAGCTGCAAGAAATCTCTCTGTCGCATCAGTTGGAATATCCTCAGGAAAATATCTTGATCCCATCGGCAACAGGGCGACCATCTCATCCAGCAGTTTCTCTGTACCATCACCAGCAAGGGCTGAGACAGGTATAACAGCCTGAAAAGGAAACAGCTCAGAGTACATTTCAATCATGGGCAAAAGTTTTTCCCTGGCAAGCAAATCAATCTTGTTAAGAACCAGAATAGCCGGAGAATCTATACTTTCAAGGTAGCCGGACAATTCATCTTTCTGCTTTTTTCTGATGTTTTCTGGTAATGGCAAGGAAACATCCACCATAAAAAGAACAGCATCAACCTCTGTTAAACTTTCAAGTGCCACCTTCATCATTTCAATGTTCAATGGCTCACGTGCCTTATGCAGTCCTGGTGTATCAAGCAGCACCACCTGGAAATCATCGCCATTAACTATTCCAAGAATTCTGTTCCGTGTAGTCTGGGGTTTATGAGTGACAATTGATATCTTTTGTCCCAATAAACGATTCAGCAAGGTGGATTTACCCGCATTTGGTGGACCAACAATGGCGACCATTCCAGATCTTACAGGTTTTCCCAGGAAATCTTCCAGGGAGCTATATTCTTTATTTTCCATAAAAAACAAATTAAAAAGTGTTGCTTTTCTATTTTCACACTATAATAGAAAGATTTTTATCAGGAAATTTTTCGGTTTTCTGGAAATCCATACATAAGCACTGTATATTACCATACCAGTAAAGTTGAAACCATGCAGATAATTTACAGTCAGAAACAAATTTGACTGCATTCAGGATAGTTACATGATTCATACCGGCAAGCTCGTTGAGTATCTCGATAACAGTAAATTCGTATGTGGTCTGGTTACTGAAAGCCAGCCTAAAAGGCTACGTATTGTTAACCAGAACGGTCGAGAACTCAATCTTCCGGTATCAAGGGTCATTCATCACTCCACCACAAGCTACCCCACAGATTATTCCAGGGAGGAAATCATTGATCTCCTCCGGCAGGCTGCTGCCCGCAGAACCAAACTGATGGAAGAGGTTAACCTCGAAGAGCTGTGGGAGCTCACCTGTGATGAACCCACGTCTGTCTTTTCTCCTGTCTTTTTGGCAGAACTTGCCTTTGGTAAAGATGCTGAAGATAATCTGGTTTGTGCCCTGCTCAGAGCCGTTTTTCTTGATAAACTCTTCTTCAAATACAAGGAGGGTAAGGTTCAGCTCAATAGTGCAGAACAGGTAGAAAAATTAACAATACAATTAGCCGCCGAACAAAAGCAAGCTCATCTGGTAGAAGAAGGCAGCAGAATACTTGCCGAGATAAATAAAGGCACGTCCCCTGCAGAGTTTGCAAGCCAGCAGGAACTACTTCAGGAGACACTTGAAATTGTAAAAGAATATTATCTCTTTGGTAAGGATTCAAAACAGGCAAAAAGTGCTCAACAGCTCCTGAAAAATTGTTCTCTCAACTATCCCCACGCCCCCTTTCAGCTAATGGTGAAAGCCGGTATCTGGAGTGCCCATGAAAACATTCCGCTGTTACGAAATGAAATCCCGGTAGGTTTTTCTCTTGCAGCACGACAGCAGGCAGAACATATCCTGCAAACTGGACAGGAGACACTTTTTGAAGACAAGGGACGTATAGATTATACCCACCTGAAACCAATAACTATTGATGGTGCGGCTACTCAGGATTTTGATGACGCCCTTACCATTGAACGAGAAGAAGATAATTTTCTGGTGGGCATTCACATCTCTGATGTTGCCCACTATGTACGTCCAGGCGATGCTCTTTTTCAGGAGGCTATGCAAAGAGGGACTTCAATCTATTTTCCCGAAGGACAAATCCCCATGCTGCCGAGGCATCTTTCCCAGGGAATTTGCAGCCTTATTCAGGGCGAGATCAGAGCAGCCTTCAGCTTTATGATTCTTCTTTCAGCAGAAGCCGAAATCCTGCGGGTGCGTATAAAGCCGTCTATTATCAAGGTTGCCAGAAGACTCACCTACGAAGAAGCAGACTCCATGCTGGAAACAGATGAAGAACTCAAGCTTCTCAATCAACTCAGTAACAGACTTCGCAGAAATCGTGTCGAAAACGGAGCCCTGCTTTTACCCTTTCCTGATGTAAATATCTTTATCGACAATAATAACAAGGTTCACGTCAACTTGGCAAAAAGTGATACGCCATCACGAATTCTCGTTTCCGAAATGATGATTCTTGCCAATTCAGAAGCTGCAAGATATGTCGCAGACAGGATGGTTCCCGGCTTGTACAGGTCACAGCCAGAGCTGAAAAACCGTATTGTTCATGGTACAGATGATGACCTTTTTCAGAATACCAGGCAAAGAAAATATCTACCTCGTGGTGAACTTTCCACCGATGCAAAACCGCATTCAGGCTTGGGCGTAAATCAATATTCCACTGTTACCTCGCCGATCAGAAGACTTCTCGATCTGGTTATGCAGCATCAGCTTAATTCTATTGTCCGACGCCTCGAGCCATGCTTCACCGACGATATGTGCAAGGACTTCACAGCATTGCTGTCAAGGGTACTTAGCAAAGCCAACAATGTCCGTCAACAAAGACATAGATACTGGTTACTGAAATATCTCGAAGACCGTGTTGGTCAATATGCAGAAGCACTTGTCATTGAAGTCGGTCCCAAAAGAACTTCTCTACTGCTCACAGACACTCTTATGGATGTTGACCTGCCATCAATTTCAAGTTCGGACGTCAAACCAGGCAAGATTGTAAAGGTCAGGATTGTCAAGGCAAACGCGCTAGATAACGTGGTACGGTTTGACTGGTAATCTCCGTTGGATTGAATATACAGCTTGCCACTCCTTCAATCCTGAAGGATTCATCTTTATTACGACCACAAGCTTTTGAGAAATGGTTGAGGGAAAAGCATCATACCAGAAAAAGATCCCTGCATACCGGACAAGTCAGATCTCTTTTAAAATCAATTTTTCTAAAATCACTGTTTAAGGCTTCATAGATGAGCAATCTATCTGTTAACAGTTCTTCTCTTCCAGTGATGAACTTTATAGCTTCAGTCGCCTGGATTGAACCTATAGTTGCCGCCACCGAACCAAGAACCCCACCGTCCGAACATTTCGCGGCCGCCTTACCTTCAGGAGGCTTTTTAAAAAGACATCTGTAACAGGCAGTTTTACCAGGTATAACAGTCATCACCTGCCCGATGAAATCAACAACCCCCCCATGACAGAAGGGCTTTTTTTCTGCAATACAACAATCGTTAATGAGAAACTTTGTTATTATGGAATCAGTAGCATCAATGATAAAATCATACGCCTTGAGCAGAGCAGATGCTGTAAGTTCAGTAAACTTCTCAAGATGAATTTGAACCTTGACATCAGAATTGTTGCTGCTAATCCTTTTGGCAGCCTCTTTAGCCTTGAAAAGACCTATACTCTCTTCAGTATAAAGTACCTGACGCTGCAGGTTCGATATATCAACAAGATCATCGTCCACCAGCCCAAGGGTGCCAACACCGGCAGCACCAAGATACATGGCAACAGGCGAACCAAGCCCCCCAACGCCTATAATCAGTACCTTCGAGGCAAGCAGCCGCTCCTGCCCCGCACAACCTATTTCTGAAAGAAGAATGTTACGCTTATATCTTTGCAGCTGTTCTCCTCTCAACATAAACTTTACCGCTTGCTACTCAAGTACCCAGTCAGGAATATGGTTGAGAATATAATTCTGCACAGCCTCCTGCTTGTCAGCCTTGGCAACATCACCAACAGCCTCCATAACCTCGTCAAAATCGAACCAGCAAAGTTCCTCGTCTTCTGTTGAGTAAACAGTGAGGATCCTTCTATTATCATTTCTGATATCTTCTTCTTCCTGAATGGCACCGACAATGCCTATCGCCTCGGCAACAGACAAAAATTTCATTTCTTCACTCATAAATGCACCCCTCAAACAAAAAAAGGCGAGCAGGATAAGATCCCCTCGCCTTCAGACTCACAAGCTAAATAATTATACAGGTTTTACAACAGCACCTGAACGAATGCAACGGGTGCAAACCTTGCCCCTTACAGTAGAACCACTTGCAGTAACCATACGAACTTTCTTCAGGTTCGGAAGCCAGCGTCTTCTTGTTTTGTTATGGGCATGGGAAACATTATTTCCCGTCATTGGCCCTTTTCCACAAATTTCGCAAACCTTAGCCATTTTCTATCTCCTTTATAAATATCGCCCAGATAAATCAAACAACAGGCAAGTAACAATTTTCAGTGAGAGATTTCCCAAATTCAGAATTTTTTTTAGTACCCTTTTTATAACAAAAAGGCAAGAAGTTTTCTTTGTTGTTTGATAACTTCTCCATTCCCTGCTGTTATTTAATGAAAGACATTTTCTGTTCAATGAATATAAGTTGATTACTTCATGATTTTCCAGTAGAAAAGATTTCTCTTATTCCAATTAAAACATGCTAAATAATCGGGATTTTCGCCACAAACAGCTTTCACTGGTGCAAAATTCACCCTAAAATCATTATTGACCTGAAAATATATGAGATTCAATAATTTTGTCTGGCGTTTTTTCGCCTCCATCCAACTGGCGATCTTTCTCTTCATAGCACTTGCTTCGACATCCATAATCGGAACAATAATCCCACAACACCAGTCTCTTTCCTTTTACGCCGGACAATACGGCAATTTTCTGGCACAGCTTATCCATATCCTTGAAATCCAGGATATGTACAATTCATGGTGGTTCAGCAGTTTACTTTTTCTTCTAATTATTAATTTAGTTGTCTGTTCCATAGACCGATACCCTCTCACCAGGAATAAAATCAGAGCCAGGAATATTGATTTTACAAAAGAAAAGCTCTCTTCCATGCCATTCAGCACTGAAATATCTTTTCACAGCAAGCTGGCAAAACCAGGCAATATCCTTACTAAACTCGGCTGGAAAACAACACAGAACAACAAACTCCTTTTCAGTGAGAAATTTGCCTGGAGTAATTACGGGGTTTATCTGGTTCATCTCTCAATAATTGTTATCTTTGCAGGAGCAATGCTGGGCAATATTCTGGGCTACAAAGGCTCAGTCATGATTCCCGAGACACTCAAGACCGACCAGGTATATTCACAACACAGCTCTGTGCCAATTCCCCTTGATTTCGAAATCCGCTGCGATGATTTTGCAATCGAATATTACGATAGCGGTATGGTAAAAGATTATCATTCAAAACTCTCCATCTTCGAAAATGGTCAAAAACTGCTTACCAGAAATATTGAAGTGAACAAACCACTTATCTATAAAGGGGTTACCTTCTATCAAGCCAGCTACAAAAGTTTCCAAAGTTTTATCATTACAATAATTGATCGCAAAACAGGGGAAGGAAAGGTTCTCACAGTCGACTATCAAAAACAGACTGACTGGCCGGAGAAAAACATAAAACTCGGCATTCTTAATATCAGCCCTCGGGAAGAGCATGTTGAACAGATTAAACTCTGGTTTTTTGATGGGAAGGGAGAACCAGTTATCCAGTGGTTAAAAAATGACACAATTAACATCATAAAGGTTAACGATCAGGAATACGAGATCAAGGTAGAACAGCTCTATGCCACCGGACTACAAGCAACCAAAGACCCCGGCGTCTGGCTTGTATACCTTGGATGTGCCATGCTGCTGCTTGGTTTTTATATCTGTTTTTTCCTCTCCCATAAAAAGATATGGCTCTTACAGGACGGCAGCAAACTTCTTCTTGCCGGAACCTGTAATAAAAACAGACCGGGTTTTGAAAAAGAGTTCAACAAGATTAAAGAAGCACTTGAAAAAGCATAAGCCTACAAGAAAAAGTTACATTTATAGTTACGAGGATATATGGATAGTTCAACACTTATCGGCATTACAACTTTTACCTACTTTTTTGCGACAATCCTTTACGCAATTCTGTTTATTTTTAAAATACCCAAACTTGCCAGGTTTACTACCGGCTTCACCATTATTGCCTTTTTAATCCAGACTGCGGGTATAGGTTTGCGATGGGTTGAATCTTATCAGCTAGGTATAGGTCACGCGCCCCTGACTAATATGTATGAGTCTGTGGTCTTCTTTTCCTGGGTAATTATACTCCTCTATCTTCTTCTGGAATTAAAGTACAAGGCTCAGGTATTTGGTGCTTTTGTAGTACCTCTTGCCTTTCTGGCTATGGCTTACGCATCGTTTAGCAGTATCGGTAAAACGATAACCCCACTGATTCCGGCACTCCAGTCGAACTGGCTGGTCTCCCATGTCGTCAGTTGTTTTGTTGGTTATGCCGGCTTTGCCCTGGCGGCAGCTCTTGGTTTCATGTACTTTCTCAAAAAAATTGCCGGAAAAAACACTGAAGAAACAGTTCTTGCCCGATTTCCGAGCCTGAGCATAATCGATGATCTTACCCACAAAATGATAATCTTCGGCTTTATCTGGCTTACCTGCGGCATTATAACCGGTGCAATATGGGCAAATTCTGCATGGGGAACATACTGGAGCTGGGATCCAAAGGAAACCTGGTCACTGATTACCTGGTTTATTTATGCCTTGACACTGCACATCCGCTACACCAGAGGCTGGAGCGGGGAAAAGATTGCCTCTCTTGCCATTTTTGGCTTTTTCTCTGTCCTCTTTACCTACTACGGGGTCAATTTCTGGTTATCCGGTCTGCATAGTTACGGCTCTTTTTAGAAAGTTAAGAGCCTTATTCCTTTTTGGAATAATTTCCGGATAAGTTTACTTATTGTAAACATAGTCAATGTGTGTTACAGTTTACCCAGAGTGAACAAGGGAGAGAGATGCACATTATCAAAAAAACTGTTTTTGATGAAGCGAGAAAGAAATTTCCGAAGGAAAAAAATGCAATCGATGCTGCTTTTCGGGTTTTAAGAAAGGGCACCTTTGCAACACCGGCAGAACTGAAACAACTTTTCCCAAGTCTGGATAATTTTAAGTACAGAGATAAATGGTATGTTATCGATATTGGCGGGAACAAGCTAAGACTTATGGCTCTTATCTTTTTCAGAAATCAAAAATTTTATGTAAAACACATTGTCACTCATGCAGAATATGACAAACTCTGTGAGAAATACAGAAAGGAAAAGCCATGAATATCACAACAGCTGTAAAAATTGAAAATTCATTTCTATCTTTTTACGAAAATATCCAACCAGCAATAGAGATCAAAACGGATGAAGATTATCAATTTGCCCTGGAGCTTCTTGAGCGGTTAATGATTAAGGCTGAAGATCGAGAAGGAGAGCCGTTACTTCACCTGATAAATATTGTTTCTGATTCTATCGAAGAGTATGAAAACAGCCTTGAAAGCATCCAGGATTACCTGCAACAAACAGATTTCGTTGATCCAGGTGTTTCAACTTTACGGGTTCTGATTGACCAGTACAAGCTGACCTACAAAGACCTTGAAAATGAGATTGGCTCCAAGTCTCTTATTTCGCAGATTCTTAAAGGCACTAAAAAACTGACCAAGGATCATATAGCAAATCTTTCTCGGCGGTTTAATATCAGCACACAATTGTTTTTTTAAACATAAAGCAATACAGAGTACATAGCAGGCATGGATGATTACGTCTGAATGCCTTTTAAACCGGAGCTGCTATTTTCCTATTCCTGCATTTTGGAAATATCTCCAACAGCCAAAATAAGAGAGGCAAGGCTTGTCAGCAGATTCAGTCGATTAGTTTTCACCTTTGGATCATCTGCCATTATCATAACATTATCAAAAAAGTTATCCACAGGCTCCTTCATTTTCAGCATTACCTTCAATGCCTCTGCATAATCGGCTTTCTCGACATAGGCTCTCATCTCTTTTTCTACCTCTGTAAAGAGAGTATACAGCTCTTTTTCTGCCTGTTCCGTAAAAAGTGTCTCATCAAAAGTGGTATCAGTGTTATCCTTGATAATATTACGAATTCTTTTAAAAGAGCCGGCAAGAACAGTAAAGGAATCGTCTTTCCTCACCTCCTGTAACGCCTCTATCCTGCTGTTACAGTCAAGAATGTCATCGAAGCCAATAGAGACTACAGCTTCCACAGCACCAGCATTTTTCCCTTTTGCAAGACAATCATTAGCATAACGACCAGTCATGAAATCAATAATCCTGGCTACAGTCTTATTCGAACCGTCAACCTTGTCACCATAGAGAGCAAGAGCCTTACGAATCAGATCACTGAGTGAAAGAGAATATCCCTTCCCTTCTATAATGTGAATAACAGCAAGGGTCAATCTTCTGAGGCCAAAAGGATCGGCCGTACCCGTAGGAATTTGCCCAATACCAAAGAGACCGGCAATGGTATCGAGACGATCAGCAAGACCAACAATGGCACCAGAATCACTCGCAGGTATTGCCGCACCGGAACGTCTGGGCATATAATGTTCCTGAATTGCAGCGGCTATCTCAGGTTTTTCTCCATCATTAAGTGCATAAGCTGCGCCCATGACCCCTTGTAATGATGGGAACTCAACAACCATCTCGGAAATAAGATCAGCCTTGCAGAGTGCCGCTGCCCGACAGACATCCTCAGCAAGTTCAGGCTTGATGTTTTCAGCAAGCAATCTGCTCAGCTTGATTATACGTTCAGTTTTTTCAGCTACTGTACCAAGCTTTGCTTGAAAGACAATGCCATCAAGAGAGGCAATCCTGTCCTCCAGTTTGATTTTCTTATCGGCCTCAAAGAAAAAATACCCATCTTCAAGACGCGCCCGAAGTACCCTCTGGTGCCCTTTCCGTGTAATATCAGTATCATTTACCCTGGTATTGTTCACCGCCACAAAACCATTAACAAGCTTACCCGCTTCATCGACCACGGTAAAATATTTCTGATGCTCACGCATGGAAGTTGTCAGAACTTCATCCGGTAATTGCAGAAACTTTTCATCAAAAACCCCACAAACTCCGTAAGGATATTCAACGAGGTTTGTGACCGTATCAACAAGCCCTTCATCAATAGCAACCTTTCCATGTACAAGCTTTGATTCTTCTACAGCCTGGGTAATTTGCGCAATAACCATCTCACGTCTTTTGCCTGCATCGGCAACGACAAAGGCATCGAGTAATTGCTGTTCATAACTTTCCGCAGAATGAACAGGGAAATCATTATTTTTCATAAACCGATGTCCACGGCTGGTATTTGAAGCAACAATTCCATCATGTTCAACTGGCAGTACCCTGTCTCCCAAAAGAGCAAGTAACCACTGAATAGGACGGGCAAAGGTATTGGAATTGCTGCCCCACCTCATTGATTTGGCAAAGGATAGTTCAAGGATGATGTCCTTGAGCATGGCGGGCAGTAACTCAATGGTTTCCAGCCCCTTGACCTCGCGGACGAGCATCAGATACTCACCTTTTTCTGTTGCAACGATTTTGAGATCATCTACAGTCACACCTTTTGATCTGGCAAAACCTTCCGCAGCCTTGGTTGGTTTGCCATCAGCATCAAAAGCTGCCTTTCTGGATGGACCAAGCAGCTCTTCTTTCAGGTCTGGCTGTTTTTCAGCAATATTCCGAACCTTGATAGCAAGACGTCTGGGAGTAGAATAACCGACAATCTCTCCATGTCCTATCTTGAGTTCTTCTGCCTTCCCTGTAAATTTTTCCTGAATCTGCCTAAGAGCAGGAGCCTGAAAACTCGCTGGAAGTTCTTCTGTACCAATTTCAAACAGCAGGTCTTGCATAACCATAATTTCTCAATTCTGTAATTAACAAAGTCATTCTTCGAAGGTTGTTAAACATCCTGACAACCACTTGATAGCCTTGAAAATGAAGTAAGATTTTCATTTTCCCTGTAAACTGTAACTGTAAAATTATTTATTTCATCAACCATTTCAAGCTGCTCAACAAGAACACTCGCCAGTCGACTTTCGTTCAAGACAGCTCTGCATTCGTTGGTCTGCAACTGCCCGGCAATGGTTTTTTCTACAAGTTCAATAATATCTTCAAGCCAATAAAATCTGTGAAAGCCAACGAGAAAATCGGCACAACCCCATCTTTCTCCCGTTTTCCCGGCAGAATTACTGTGAAAAACCGGTACACTGAGGCTCAACCTGATTTCTGGGTCACCAACCAGGCTTCCATGCAAACCACACTGATATTTAACAGGAAGCAGCCAGTGGGATCTTAAAGCATTAGTGCAGAAATAAGGAAAGAACATTTCCAGATGTGAAGCCTCGGCATCAAGCCTGTTTTTCATCTGAACAAGAATATCCTGAAAATTTCGTATATTAATCTGCCCATGAGTTTCACTCAGAATTTCCACAAATCTGCTCATATGCGTCCCCTTAAACAGGTGGGGCAAATTTACATACATATTCACATTGGCGACAGTATGCTGCCGGGATTGAGCCTTATCCATGACAACAATAGGGTAGGAAATGTTTTTTACCCCTACCTTTCTGATGTCTATTTTTCGGCTATCTCTTTCACTCTGAATATCTTTCATCTGTAAACAAAAGGAGCGCTCAATCAAACCCTACCAACAGATTGAAAAACATAGTTCCCGGCAGGACTGGGGAAACAGGGATTTTAGCAAAACTACTTACCAACCGATTTTTCCCTGTTCTCCTGAAGGGTCTTGCATTCGATACAGAGAGTCGTGACCGGACGAGCCTCAAGCCGTTTCAGGCCAATCTCCGCGCCACAATCCTGACAAAAACCAAACTCTTCTGCCTCAATTCGCTGAAGAGCCTCGTCTATCTTGTCAAGTAACTTTCTTTCCCTGCTTCGAATACGCAATTCAAAATTCCGACCTGATTCAACAGTTGCCCGATCATTAGGATCAGGAATATTAGTTGTCTGATCTGTCATATCATCGAAAGTCTTGTCAACTTCAGCAAGAATTGACTCACGCTTTTCAAGCAGCTGCTTACGAAAACGTTCAATTACGTCTTTTTCCATCAAACCTCTCCTCTAATATTTTGCTCAAGCTTTATAATCAAGCTTGTCGTATAAAGGTACCACTCTTGCCTCCGGTTTTCTTCAAAAGGCGTATTTCATCAATTTTCATTGATTTATCTATGGCTTTACACATGTCGTAGATGGTTAGGGCAGCGATGGATACAGCTGTCAGGGCTTCCATCTCGACACCCGTTTTCCCGGTAATACCAACCGTTGCCTCAATTGAAATTGCACACTCTTCCTCAAGCAATGCAAAATCAACAACAGCACTGGTAATAAGCAAGGGATGAGCCAGCGGAATCAGCTCATCTACCTTTTTGGCAGCCATAACGCCAGCAATTCTGGCAAGGCCAAGGACATCACCCTTTGCCATATTGCCATTTTTAACAAGCTCAAAAGCCTCGCGGCTCATTGATATTCTGCCCGCGGCAGTAGCCTTTCTGGTCGTTTCTGCCTTGGCTGCCACATCCACCATATGTGCATTGCCGCTTTCATCAAAATGTGTCAAGGGAGACTTCTTTTCAGACAAAATATCCTCCTGCGGCTTTAGTTTCCTTTCCCCAGAACTTCATGAAATATCTTTTTAAAAAACCCTTCCTGCTCTTTCTTCTGACCATTTTTTGTGCAGAGAGCATCAAACTCCTTCAATATCCTCTTTTGTTCTGCACAAAGATCCGTTGGAGTCTGCACATGGATTTCAACTATCATATTGCCACGCCCGCCCCCTCTCAGACTTGGTACTCCTTCGCCACGGAGGGTAAATCTTTCACCGGACTGACTTCCTACAGGTATATCCAGCTTTTTCTTGCCGTGCACAGTAGGAACTTCAACCGTTTCACCAAGGGCCGCAGTGACCATGGAAACGGGCAATCTACAGTAAATAGTATCACCATCACGCTGAAAAAAATCGTGGCTGTCCACATGGACAACAACATAAAGATCACCGGCAGCACCGCCCCTGCGCCCACCTTCTCCTTCCCCGCGAAGACGCATTTTGGCACCGGAAGCCATACCAGCGGGAATCTTGATTGCAACAGTCTTGGTCTTTTCCACCAGCCCCTGCCCCTTGCAATCATTACACGGTTCAGTCACAATCTGTCCTTCTCCATGACACTGCGGACAAGTCGTACTCACCTGAAAAAATCCCTGGGATCTTATAACCTGACCCCGGCCATTACATGAAGGGCAGGTTTCCGGCTTATAACCAGGCCTGGAACCTGTGCCTTCACAAGTCCAGCAGGTATCCCGTCTGGTCAGCTCAACTTCCTTGGAAATACCGTGGATAGCATCCATAAAGGAAATTTGCACATCATAACGAAGATCATTACCGTCAATGGGACCATTTCGTCTTGCAGTCTGACTACGACCACCACCAAAGCCAAACAGATCACCAAAAATATCACCGAAACTTGAAAAGATATCCGAAGCATCACCAGCACGATGACCGCTATTTCTTAAGCCTTCATGTCCATAGGTGTCATATATCTGTCGTTTTTTTTCATTACTCAGCACCTCGTAGGCCTCAGTACATTCCTTAAAACGATTCTCGGCATCCTTATCACCCGGATTACGATCTGGATGATATTTCATGGCAAGTTTACGATATGCCTTTTTTATCTCCTTTCCGTCAGCATTTCTGCTGACGGAAAGGGTTTCATAATAATCAATACTCATGGATCAACAACACCTATACAGCTTATTCTTTTGGAGAAGATTCTGAATCCAGCAGCGAATCATTCTCGGGAATGACACCGTCAACCATATCTGGAAGTTGATCTATATTGTCAAAGGTCACATCCCCGGATGCAACCTCGCGTAAGGTATTGACAACCTCCTTGTTCCTGTCACCAGCAAGAAAGGGTTCACCTTGTCTGTGCTGTTTAATACGGCTTACCGCCAGATGGATAAGATTAAAACGATTATCCTTGCCAACCTGCTCAAGACAATCTTCTACTGTAATTCTCGCCATTCTCTTCTACCTCTTTTATATAAGTGAATCTTTTTTATCTTATTAACCTTATTTCTCAAAAGGATTGGAAAGCATCATTGTCTGAGCCCGATCCGGGCCGATAGAAACAATGTTTGCAGGAGTTTCGGTGAAGTCCTCTATTCTGCGTATATAATCCTTTGCCTGCGGTGGCAGATCATCATAGCTGCGAACATCGTCAATCTCTGCATCCCAGCCTGGATATTCTTCATAGACAGCTTGCACTGCTTCAGCATCCCTGATATTTGTCGGCATTGCATCCACACGTTTACCATCAAGCTCATAATGGGATGCCATCCTGATTTTTTTCTGACCACTGAGAACATCAAGTTTGGTAAGAGCAAAACCGGTAATACCATTAAGACGGACAGCATCATTGGCAACAACACCGTCAAGCCAGCCACAACGACGAGGACGTCCGGTAGTAGCACCAACTTCATGCCCTTTTTTCTGAAGTTCTTCTCCGGTTTTATCAAAAAGCTCGGTGGGAAAAGGTCCGGCACCCACTCTTGTAGTATAGGCCTTCATGATACCCACAACGGCATCAATATGTGTCGGTCCAAAGCCTGTGCCATTACATGCATTACCAGCAACAGTATTGGACGATGTGACAAATGGATATGTACCATGATCAATATCCAGCTGAGTCCCTTGAGCTCCTTCAAAAAGAATGTTTTTATCATGCCTTCTTGCCCGATCAAGCTCAAGGGAAACATTACCAAGAAATGGAATCAACTCCTCGGCGTAGTCCATGAAATTTGCATAGATTGTTTCAAAATCCACCGGGGCAGCATTAAATTTTTTGGTCAGCAGGAAGTTTTTCTCTTCAACAGCAACAGCAAGTTTATCCCTGAAAAGACTTTCATCTTTCAGATCCCCCGCCTTGATACCAACCCTGCCAACCTTGTCCACATAACATGGACCAATACCCCGGCCGGTCGTTCCAATCTTCTTGCCCGCCGAAAGTGCCGCCTCCTTTGCCTGATCCAGCTGCGCATGATAAGGCATAATCAGATGAGCATTTTCACTGATCATCAATCGTTTTGGTGTAACTCCAAGCCCTTTCTCCCTCAATTGTCTCATTTCTTCAAGAAGTACACCAGGATCAACAATTACGCCATTACCAATCATGCACATCTTGTCTTCATAGAGAATTCCCGATGGAATAATATGAAAAATAAACTGACGTCCATCCACAACCAGGGTATGTCCGGCGTTATTACCGCCTTGAAAACGAACGATATAATCTGAATACCTGGTTAAAAGATCAACAATCTTCCCTTTCCCTTCATCACCCCACTGGGCTCCTACCACGACGACACTGGACATCTGTTTTCTCCTGTTGGGATTGGACCTAGTTTCTACTCCAGTAACACATGCTATTGTACCTGACAAACTGCGGACATCAGCCATAAAGACAAAAAAGCAGGAGAAAACAAACATCTCCCACTAGAAAAACATGATATTCTAGCAAGAAATACAATATAAGTCAATCACTCAAAAATTGTCCAGAATATCATCCTGATACATTGCCCATATTGCTTTTCTTTTCCTTCCTGCTAACTGCTTTCCGGTGGGCTGGCGAACATCTCAGCAGCAGCAGGCTCAACCGGCTGGAACATTGACAGCAACAAACAAATAACGTAAACTCACACGCTCATTGATTTTACGAAAACAACCTATAAGGATTACGTAATGTTTGGAATTGGTTTTCCAGAAATGCTGCTTATACTTGCCCTGGCACTGATTGTTGTCGGCCCTGATAAATTACCGGATCTTGCAAGATCGGTTGCCAAGGGTATTTTCGAGCTAAAAAAGACAGCAGAAGGTCTCAAGGATTCAATGGATAAGGATGGTGACCCTCTCGGGGAGACCAGGAAAGAACTGGAAGATGCCGCTACCGCCCTAAGGAAGAATCTCCTCGACACTCCTGATTTCAATATCAATTCTGACAACAAATTACAAGACATGGCTGGAACAAGCGAGGCCCAGTCTGCCTACAGGGAACTGATGAAGAACCAGGCAGAAAGCAAATTTGATACCAGCGGCTTTATCGACATTGACACAGATGAAACACCTGTGGAAGCAGGACAGGAGCAGGCAGCTCATCGACAGACTCAGGGTGACAACTGATGAGCAACTACAGCCTTGAGCAGACCATTCCCATTCTGGAACGCAGTTTAGCGGTATTCAGGCCACACCATCTGGAGCTTCGCAAAAGGCTTATTCGCGCTGGTATATGCATTATTCTTTTTTCCATAACGGCCTACATATTTTCTGAAGAAATCGCCCGGCAATGTATAGCCCCGCTCCAGGCAGCAAGCCCGCTTGTTTACAAGATGGTCTACACAAACCTGCCGGAAGCCTTTATTGCCTATATTAAAATCGCCCTGCTGGCTGGACTGATATGCAGTATGCCATACTGCATCTATCAGCTATGGGCCTTTGTCGCTCCTGGACTCACCAAAAGGGAAAAGAAGATTGCAGGGGTTGTGGTTTTCTGGTCAACAATTCTCTTTCTTGCAGGAGCTTCATTTTCATTTTTGGTGGTACTGCCCAAAATGCTTCACTACTTCATGAGCTACGCCTCTGAAAATCTTGAACCACTGCCAAAACTTGGAATGTATCTTACCTTTGTCGGAAGAACCGTAATGACCTTTGGTATCGCCTTCCAAATACCCTTTCTTATGGTTATGGCCGGCAAGATTGATCTGGTACAGGCAAAATATTTCAAGAATAAACGAATGTATTTCTACATCGCAATCATGATGCTTTCCTTTTTACTCAGTGCGGGGGACTTTATGGCAACAGTGCTGCTAGCAGGTCCCCTGTTTCTGCTCTATGAATCAGGCATCTTCCTCAGCTCAATTTTCAACAGAAAGAAAGATGGAATTTAAGGATGAATGGGATCTGGAAACAGCCCTGAAAATATTGCAACATAAAACTGTGGATTCGAAACTCTGGGCTGATGCGGTGGAATGGTTAATGCTGTATGGTCCGCCGGAAATCAAAAAACTTCTTCTGGAAGCGTCAGCCCAGGCAACAGCATCATCCTTTCCAGAACTGCAACCTTCTGGTTACAACACCGATGGTCAGCCCATGTATGACACAGCAGGACTTGCCAGGCAGCTTGGAATTTCCGAGGAAGAAGTTTTGCGCATAATTGAAGAAAAGGAAAAACGTCACAAGAGTCAGTCAATCCTGCGGGGAACATCAACCACAATCCATTAATTGCGGTTCTTACTCCAGAACTGACAAAATTTCTCTGTTAGTGACATTATCTGCGATAACAGTACTGCCTATTTTGTTGCAAAGAACAAAAATAACCTTGCCGGAGATTACCTTCTTGTCCACCAGAAGATAATCGACAATCTGCTCTCTGCTGTACTCTTCGGGCACTTCCACAGGCATACCATAGTCCATGAGTAGTTGACAAATTCTCTCAACTGATCTTTCTGCAAGAAACCCCTTTATCCGGCTGATCTTTGCAGCGGCTACCATACCAATGGAAACAGCCAGACCATGAATAAGGGAGAACTGCGATTCAGCCTCAACTGCATGACCGATGGTATGACCAAAATTCAGAATTCGACGAAGCCCGCCCTCATGCTCATCCCTTGCCACAACTTCTGCCTTGATTTTGCAGCTGGTATAAATAATCTCCTGTATACATCCGGGGTCAAGGGCAAGAATTTTCGTTCTATTTTCTTCCAGAAACCTGAAAAACTTGTCATCCCGGATAATTCCATACTTTATGACTTCTGCCAACCCGCCAAGGATTTCATTTTGGGGCAGCGTTTGCAAAACATCTGGATCAATAAACACAGCTTTAGGCTGATAGAAGGTACCGGCAAGATTTTTCCCTTCCGGCAAGTCAACTCCGGTTTTCCCGCCCACAGAACTATCGACCTGGGAAAGCAGGGTTGTAGGAATCTGGACAAAATTAATTCCCCGCATATAGCTTGCCGCAACAAAACCTGCCAGATCACCGGTCACACCACCGCCAAGAGCGACAACACAGCTCTTTCTATCAAATTTTTCCAGGGCAAGCTGCGAGAGTAATTTGGCAAATGTTTGCAGATTTTTATTTTCTTCACCGGCAGGAAAAGTCAACATTACATATGAAAGACCGGCCCTGTCAAAAGAGTCGGTCACTCTCTTCCCATAAAGAGAGGCAACGGTTTCATCTGCAATAATCGCATATCTGTTACCATGATTCATCTCAGAAAGCCAATCACCAAGCTTATCAACAAGCCCCTGCCCTATTTTTATTGGATAACTTCTCTCAGCCAAACCTACAATCAACTCTGTCATATTCTCACCCTTCGTTGCCCCCACCAGCAAAAGTACACAAAACAAAAAAAAAGGGGTACCGCAACAAAAATGCAGTACCCCTTTTTACAAGCTACAAAGGCAGCAAGTCTACTTACATAGCATCACCAGAAGCAGCACCCTGCATCTTGACCTCAACCTTCTCGGTCAGGCCCTCATAGTACTTACGAAGGTGGGCAAGAACTTCGTCACGACCAAAGTGGTCAACAATCTCGGCACCTTCAGAAAGTGCCTTACGAAGCTTGGTTCCGGAAAGGATAACACGATGCTCTTTCTCGTGTGGGCATGTACGAAGAGAAGCCATTCCGTCGCACTTGTGGCAATAGAAGGTCCAGTCGATCTTCATTGGAGCGCACTGAAGATCCTTTCCTTCGTCACCGGTTACAGGAATACGGTCGAAAATCTGCTGAGCCTCGAACAGACCATAGAAATCACCAACACCAGCATGGTCACGACCAATCAGCATGTGGTTAACACCGTAGTTTTGACGGAAGGTAGCGTGAAGCAGACCCTCACGTGGACCGGCATAACGCATATCAAGAGGATAACCAGCGTTGATTACATTTTCTTTTACGAAATGGTTATCGATGAGAATATCAATAGCCTTAACACGAACCTCTGCAGGAATATCACCAGGCTTCAGGTTACCGATAAGGGAGTGAATAAGAACACCATCACATACCTCAACAGCAATCTTGGCAAGGAACTCGTGAGAGCGGTGCATTGGGTTACGAAGCTGAAGAGCAGCTACATTAGACCAGCCGCGTTCCTCAAACATTGCACGGGTCTCAGCAGGCTTGAGGTAAACGCCAGGGTACTCTGTTGGATACTCACCTTCGGAGAGAACCTTGACAGGACCAGCGAGATTGTAAGCTTTCTGAGCCATAACCATGATAACACCAGGATGATCTTCAGGAGCAACTTCCCAGAATTTGCCATCCACAGAGTCTTCACCTTCGCCCATGAACACTTTCTCGCATTCCCACTTCTTGTCTTCTTCAGTCATCTCGTAGCACTCTTCAACGAGCATGGTAGCAAAAACTTCACCATCCTTAACGAGAGCAACCTCGGTTCCCTCTGCAACAGCTTCATCAACATCGAGGGTAATAGGTACAGGCCAGAAAGTGCCATCTGCCATCTGGAAATTCTCGCAAACGCCTTTCCAGTCAGCCTTGCTCATGAAACCGGTCAGTGGGGAGAAACCACCGATACCCATCATGATCAGATCACCTTTTGCACGATCAGAAATCTCGATCTGCTTGAGACCTTCTGCCTTCTTGAGTTCTGCTTCGCGAGCATCACCTTCAAGAAGGGCACATACAAGACCTTTTCCACCATGAGGTGCAACTAATTTAGACATAACATACCTCTTCAATAAAAGTTTTATATTAAAAAAACCTTACCGTACCAACCTGTGTACGGCACACTTAACTTACTAAAAGACAACAGAGAGGAATATAGATTTTAACAAAAAAAAGTCAAGGAAAAAGGCTATCAATTTTTAGCTAAAATAAGCCTAACCCTGAAAAAATTCAGCAAGCCCCAAAGATACAGGCATACCATACATGTTTTTCTCTTCCCAATACAGGCAGCGCCGACAAACAGGAGGCAGCCGCAAGCGTCCTCTCTATAAAATGAACACCTGCCTCAACCCTCTCCATACTGTTATAAAACCATCAATTCGATGGGGTAAAAAATCTTAGTCGCAAACCGTTTGAAACAACAAAAACAGAGCTAAAGGCCATTGCCAGTCCGGCAAGCATTGGGTTTAAGCCCGGTCCGCCAAAAGGAACAAGGGCACCTGCTGCAACAGGGATTCCTATACTATTAAAGGCAAAGGCCCAAAACAGATTCTGCCGAATATTTGTCATAACTGCCCTGGATAACTGCAAGGCAGTATCAACCGTTTCAATCCTCGAACCCACCAAGACCATATCAGCCGATTCAATCGCAACATCAGCCCCTGTTCCCATGACTATTCCGACATCGGCAGTAACAAGGGCAGGAGCATCATTTATACCATCACCAACCATGGCAACAATATGACCGTTCTTCTGCAAACGTTCAATACGGTGAGCCTTCTCGTCCGGTTTGATCTCAGCTATGACCTTGCCTATACCAGCCTGTCTGGCAATGGCCTGGGCTGTGAGGTTCTGATCGCCTGTCAGCATTACAGCATGTGTCTTTCTTTTTTCAAGTCTGGCAATTGTCTCAGCCACCCCGTCCTTGATGGTGTCTGCCACAGCAATAATGCCCGCAAGCCTTCCATCCACAGCCAGAAAAAGAACCGTTTTACCGAGGCTAGAGAGTTCCCCCAACTGACGGCTGAACAGAGCGATATCCACGCCATTTTCCTGCATAAATGATTCATTCCCCAAAAGCAGTCGTTTTTCTTCAATACTGCCCAGAACACCTTTGCCAACAACATTTTCAAAGTTTGTAACAGCAAGACCCTGCAGATTACGTTTCCCGGCTTCATCCACCATTGCATGGGCAAGCGGATGTTCAGAGTTTCTCTCAAGTGAAACAGCAAAACGGATTATATCATCTTCCGTGTAGCCTGAAGCAGGCAAGACATCAGAAACAAGCGGTTCGCCATTGGTAATAGTTCCGGTTTTATCGAAAGCCACAACAGCAACCTTTTCTGCCCGCTGCAAGGCTTCGCCATTTCTTATCAGAATACCAAGCTGGGCACCTCTGCCAGTACCAACCATAATAGAGACCGGAGTTGCCAGCCCCATTGCACAGGGGCAGGCGATAACCAACACTGCAATAAAATGTTTCAGGGCAACGCTGACAGCACTTCCAGCTATCAAAAGCCAGGACAGACCAGCTATCAGGGCGATACAGATAACCACGGGGACAAAATAGAGACTTATCTTATCCGCCAGTGCCGCGATAGGCGGTTTTGACCCTTGAGCCGATTCAACCATTTTTATTATTCCAGCAAGAACTGTCCCCTCACCGGCTTCAATCGTTTTTACCTGCAAGACACCATTGCCATTCAGGGTTCCGCCAAAGACCTTTTCACCGCCAGTTTTGAGAACAGACAGACTCTCACCTGTCAGCATTGACTCATCAACAGCGGACTGACCACTCACAACCTCTCCATCCACAGGAATTCTCTCGCCGGGTTTTACCAGCAAAACATCCCCTGCCTCGACTTCATCCAGATGCAACTGACGTTCCCTGTCATTTTCAACAAGGGTTACTGTCTCGGGGGTAAGCTGCAGCAAGCTGCCTATGGCACTGGAAGTCTTGCTTTTTGCCCTTGCTTCCATATACTTCCCCAGGGAAACCAGGGTAATGAGCACACCAACAGATTCAAAATAAAGATCCATAACCCTTTTTTCAGGCAGATCTCCCAATAAAATCATAATAAAATTATAGAAGGAATAGAGAAAGGCAGCTCCAGTACCTATCGCAATCAGCGAATCCATATTGGGACCAAGCCTGACAAGGGCAGGAAAGCCATTGAGATAAAAACTTCGTCCCAGCCAAAGTAGAGGCACAACAAAACACAACTGGGCGACGGCATAGGAAACAGGATGGGACATCGGCTGTAACAACTCCGGTAGAGGCAAGCCTGCCATTTCCCCCATTGAAATATAAAAAAGTGGAATTGCACAAAGAGCCATCAAAACAAGCCTTTTCCCTTTGAGGGCCAACTCCTCAAGGACCTTTTGCTGTTTTTCCTTGAAACCGGAATCCCTGTTTGTGCCAAACTCCACACCAAAACCAAGCTTCTCGACAAGCTCCCTGACCTGACGCAAGGAAATATCACCTTCGACAAAACCGGTTTCACTGGCAAGATTAACGCTGGCATTGTCAACACCGGCTGTTTTGCCAAGTACCCTCTCTATACGGCCTGAACAGGCGGCACAGTGCATGCCGGTAATTGTAAAGCTTATCTTTTTTACCGGCGCCGGAACAACAAGCTCAAAGCCCAGGTTTGAAACTCTCGTCGCTATATCTTCAAGAGTGATCTTTTCGGAATCAAAGTCAATGCTCAGTAATTCAGTCGAAAGATTCACAGAAGCTCTTGCAACCCCTTCAAGTCTGGAAAGCACTCTCTCTATGCGACTTGAACAGGCGGCACAGTGCATACCATTTATTTTATAACTGTTATCCATCAAGCCCTCCAAGAACGCCCCAACAATATTACCAAACCCTAATTTTAACTATATAAAAAAAGCTGGAGTATAAAGCTACTCCAGCTTTTTATAGCAAATTTACAAAAGAAGCAAAATTAGCAAAATCCTATAATCTCATGTTCACTATCCTGCTAGTTTTTCCAGACACCATCTTCAAATTTTATGGAGTCCTTTTTAGTTGTAGTTTTGGGCCGTGCCGTTGTTTGCTCACTTCTGTTTTCCATTTCAGCCTCAGAAACATCCTTTAAAACAAAAACCTTATCAGCCTGATATATACCAAACTGTTTATTTTTTTCGGTATATACAACCGCTACAGTCGCTCCTTCTCGAAGAACAGCATTCTTTTTCAGAATATATTTCCCTTTCCTGTCCTTGACATATCTCTGATCAGTAAGATTAATCATTAAGTCCTTAACCTGTATGAAACCATCAGGCAGGGAGACTTCAAGAATTATATCAGTGACCAGTTTCTGCCCAGCAGTCAGCTCGGACTTGACAAAAGCTGGAACCTCTATCTCAACTTCATCAGCATATACTTGCGTAGAATACAAAGGCACAAGAGCAAGAAGCATATATACAGCTTTCATGAATTTCATACCATTCCTCCAGGTTTAAAAGCATTAATTATAGTCTTGCTTCCAGGATTTTAATTTTGCATTCAATTTTTCCTTGGCTAATCCTGTGTTAGCAATTCCATCATTACTTGTTGCAAAATATCCCTCATCTCCAAGTGCGTTTACTCCGGTTGCTACACCAGCACCAATCTCCTTACCAACAACAGTGTAAACCTGATCCCCTATTGTCACAGTATCGTCAATATCAGTAAATGGATCTTCAGCAGGAACATTACCGGTTCGCCAATCCAAAGCAACTATATAAGATTTACCAGATTCTCCGCAAATATCTGTTCCAGGAATAAAGGTAGTAAAGTAAACAATCCCGCCTATAATAAGAGGTTTTGTTGTAATTCTCTCACTAGGCTGCCCGGCTGTTCTTTCAAGCTTCAAAACCCAGGGCCCTGATCCTGAGTCACAACTCACAGTCCTATAAACAGTTCCGTCCATTGCGGCTATACGGCCAAGCTGACATTTTCGAAGATCATCATATTTATAAGGAATTGACTGGCTTGCCGATTCATCTTTCAAGCCAAAAAGATACTGCTGATAATCTGTAGTCTTGTCAGCATTTGTTTCATATTTACCTGTACCAAAGTAAATCCATGCATCATCATTACCACCACCATAAGCATAGGCAGGTTTACCAGTTACAGGCGATTCGTGAGTTGCCTTTTCGGAATCATACAAGGTTTCGACAACAGGCGTTTCACCAACACCTATGTTTTTAATCCTGAACAAACTGCCATAACGATTCCCCACATAAATCCTGTCTCTCTTGTCATCATCATCAGAATCTATCACAAGTGGAGATGAAGGAATATCGTTTGCCAGAAGTGCGGTCGGGTTGTTGGGGTCAATATTGCCAAATTTCACTCTGGTTATTGGATTACCACCATCATCTTCCCAAATTGTTGTTTTATCCCAGGCATTTAAAGCATAGATATGGGCATTTCTGTTTACCTGATGGGTAGGATCAACAGCAGTGCCTGAACCCAAAAAGGTTACCCAGGTAGAACCATCCTCAGCGTTTCCTGCATTATACTTTTTATCAACCCTGGCAATTACCGGGACTGCTGTTGCCATACCTAACTGAGGGGCGTCATCTGCAGTAAATTCCCACAGCAGCCTGCTTGGATCAGAAAGTGAGGGGGACCAATCATTACCATAGGTAATATCAAGTGCGTAGAAGCCCGCTCCGCCACGGCCAAGACCACCGATCAGGATAGTTTTCCAGTCGGTGCCGTTATAAATATCGGCAGCCTGCGGCGAGCCATCATTGAGATATTGATGGCAATAATCTTCCGCACACATATCCTGGTCGATCTTTGCCAGTACACTTTTCGGGTAAAAACGCCACATTTCAGTACCCAATTTTGGCTTTGTTCCTGTATGGCCATCCCACTTGCTTCCATATTCGAGGAGGAAGGCGTGAACTGCTCCATCGTTGGAACCAACATAAATCATCGAATCTCTGCCTCGAACCCCATAATTATATTTAAAATCTTCATAGCCGTCAAAATCATAGAAATAAGGAGGACGGCTCACTATCTTAGGCTCGGAATTTATAATATCTCCAAGATATTTACAGAGATAGTTATCATTGTTGGAAACATTAGCACACAAGCCAACAGAACCGGTAGACGGGTCATACATATAACAATTATTATTATTGATCCCGCCATTTTCAGCAAAAATCTCTGACGCTTTCCAAACCTTATCGCCAATTTTTCCTGTTTCAGGATCAATTTTATTCACCTCAATATCACCTTCCCAGGTGTCCGGATTAAATGATGCGGAGACAAGCAGCCCCTCATCACTGGATGAAGTTGTGGGAGAAGGAGCAACCCCCTGATACTGTTGAACCTTGATGGAAGAGACAATTTGATTCATTGCTTCAACAAAGACCTCCGGCTCCGCCCCAAGAAATGGCACACCAATTCTCTGGATAGATGCATCAGAAGCAACTCCCCCCGATACAGGCAAGATAGATTGAGAATCACTATAAACATTATCAACCTCCCTATCTTCTTCATTATGCAGTCCATAAATCTTATCAAGATCCGAACTATTTCCCCGCTGTTGGGCGACCTGGGCAATCCGGCTAAGCTGGTATGAAGCGCTTGGATTACTTATGCCAGGACCAAAACCGATGGCAACAACAGAAACGCCACTATTTATAACATCATTGGTCGCCGTGCCCCAACTATCCCAAACATTTGTGGTACCAGTATTACCCTGACCATCTGTTACAGTAATAACAACCTTGGGCTGACAGCTGACTCCTACATATTTTTCCTTGTAGGTTTGATCAGCTCTGTTCCCGTCAAAATAATCTTTACTCGCCAGTAACGATGGGGTTAAAGGGGTATTTCCATTGGCCTGTGAGCTGTAGATTGAATTCCGTAAATTTGTATAATGGTCAAAGGTGTTCTCCTTAATACCAACATGATATTGGGTATATCTTGAACCAGAATCATTGAGACCTGTCCAGGTGGCAAAGCCCCAGGCAATGCCCTTATCCATAAAGATACTTTCAAGGGTTGTCACGGCATAATCAAGTCTTGTATAATTTAAAAATGCCCAATTTTCCGAGATGGCTGCATCAGGACCAAAATCAGCTTTAATAAAGGATGTTTTTTCTGGATCAGTTATAGCACGAATTTCAAGCCTGGTAGGTCGATACCTGTTGGACCAGCTTGAGTGTTCACAAAGAAATCGCATTCTCGCATCTATTATTGTAGCACCCTTTGGGATGGTAATATTTCTGAACAGGAAGCCGCCATGATGATCCTCACCCAATTCAAAATAACCAGCATCTGTATTAATAGTATTTCCATGAAAAGAAACATCATCAGCACTGTTTGTGATATAGAAAGTGACCTCCTGCTCATCATCATTTAAATCCAGATACTTGATAGTTAACAGAGGCGGTTTATTTTTTCCTGAATCCTTGGTATATACATTACGAAGTTTATACTGACCAATTACTCTCAAAGGAATATTATCCCCCGAGTCCCAATCCGGTCTGTTAACCATTTCCTGGATGATTCTGGAAAGATCATTGGAATGAAAGTTGCGACCATCAATTGTTCCTAACATCTTCGATGCCATCGATCCCGACACATCAAGCTGTACCATCATGGCAGGATAGGTCAGATTTTGGGTGTATAGCGGAATATCACCACATACCCCATCCTCTGGTGAAGTAGAAGGATTTGTGCCCCCACAATCTACCGGGGTATCATTTGCATCCGTTGTAACATAAAAACCGTCAAACCTGACACCATCATGACCGTTATTGTTTTCAACACTGAGCTCATAAGCAGGAACACCCTCATAAATCCTTTTCCACTCATAGGACGCAGCAAAGGCGACTGCACTTGGTCCTACCCAATTACTCCCGTTATTTTTATAATGAAACAGCAATTTATTGTTACTATCATTAGCTCCTTTAGCTCGTGCCCACACATAATATGTTGTGCCTGGAGCCGGAACAGCAAAAGAATACCGGGAAGATAAACTTCCATCCTCAACAGTATATGACTCCAAAGCTTTTCCACTATAGGTGTCTGGATCACCTACCTCCTGCATCCGGTATTTTGCTGATAGATTAAGGGAGGTATAATTAGAAGATCCTGAATCATTTACTACAGGAATATATCCTGCCAAAGAAGTATTAATACATATGTCATCCGCAACACAGACCGATGCAAAGAAAAACAAGCTACAAACCAGCAGAAAACTCATTATAAATCGATTAGTTACTTTCATATCCCTTTCTCCTGCTTTCCCTATTAATAGCCTACCTTATAAATCTTGGTTATTCTGGTAGATATATCAACACGCTTATTAGCATTGGAATCTACCCTGTAATAGAAATCCTTATAGTTATCTTCGTAACCTTCGACTCTTTCATCCTTTAATCTCTTTAAACGATAGTAATATGGCAAACCCTGGGAAAGACCATCATTGTTTCCATCGAACTCTTCATTGAGCATATCCTTATCACCACCATAATTTCTGACAAATTTCCTGTCATCGCCACTCTTGTTCGGATTTGCACTATCGGGTGCAAATCTCTTTTTTTCAAGCCAGACACCGCCCAGCTGCCAGACACCATCTGCCAGTAAAAATTCCTGGGTAGCCAGTCGTTCATTACCTGCAATCTGCAGTTCTATAACAGAGCTGCGAGTTGCAAATGCTCCAATAACTGTTAAAACAATAAGAAGCATAAGCCCGGCAATGAGCGCAAAACCATTTTCATTCTTCATTACTGTATTCATCATATTACACCTACCCAAGGTCAGACTTGAAATAGTCATAAACAGCCTTTTTCCCATCAGTCGTCCTGATAACAATCACCCTGATGGTGATAATGTTATCTTCTGGCACATCCTCTGCGACATTATATCGTATCACAAAACCGGCAAAGGATGTGTCGTCATCATCCGGCGTTGTTGTAGAGTCAGGACTCCCCGCATTGTCTGGAAGCCCATCATTTAATCCGGCAGAACCATCATTAGTGCCTTGTCCATCAAGGTTTTTAATAGCCGCATAATCTTTTTCTATTATTTTTTCTACAAAGTCTGTGGCAATCCAGGACATGGAAGAAAGTCCAATACCGTCAGCATTACCTTTTACACTCTGTATCTGCATCACATTGAAGGCAATCAGACCAAGCGATAATACTGCGATAGCCACCAATACCTCTATCAAGGTAAAGCCCTTTTCCCTGAGTTCTGCTCCTTGCATAACTTTTCCTAGAGTCCCATATTTCTGAGTTGAATTGTTTTCACCAACAATCGTCGTCGAAAGCCATCTGCTGCGGCAGGTGTCCAGTCCTGACCTCCTCGACTGGTATAGGTAATTGTATTTTGATAATCTGAAGCCTCTTTTGAAGAACGCACCAAAATTGAAATTGTCACGGCTTTTATACCGGCAAGGTTTCCAGCACCGGTAATTGTTGCTGTGTTACAGCCTGTATTATCAGTCCAGTAACAGAATTCCAGCTGTTCAACATTTTCTGCAACCGCCAAACCGCCGGGAGTTCTGCGGAGTTTACTGACACCATTGCTGGTATCATATAACTCAACCTCGTATAATTCTGTGCAATCTGTTCCATTAGCAGGAGTTCCTCCATTTTCACAGATATCTGCATTATACGAAAATTTGTCCTTCTCTGCGGTAGTCACACCGTAGTTTCCTGTACCATTCGGGTCATACCCCGCCATGCGGATTTCTCTGGTCAAAATGTCTGCCCCCGCTCGCAAATTCTGTTGCATCTCTGCTACCTGGGACTGCACTGTCGTTGACTGACTTTGAACCCTATAGAGACTATACATCACCCCTGTTATAATAATAGTCAGTGCCAGGGCAATCATTAACTCAACCAGGGTCAGACCCTTATTATTTTTCAGCATAAACATTACTCTATCCAGCAGGTTTTATTGTTTGCCGTACATGGCACATATTTTCTGATCTTAACAGCACCTGTATTTATTGTTGTTATCCCGTAACATATATTATTATCGGCAACAGCTTCTCCATTTTCAAAAAAGATTGAATCAGACGACGCTGTTCCTCTTGGAGAAAAAGAAATTGCCGTAGCGTTTGAATTCGTTATTGACGACTGTGATGGTACATTACCATCCCAATCAACTGTTGCAGCTCCGCACTGCTTGACGACCACCCCAGGGAACCCCAACATCGAGTTTCCATAATTGCTGTAATTATTGCTGGCTATCGGCGTTTCGTTACAATCTCCACTAGTAAGATCCGGCTGTATCTCAAACCGATCGGCAAAAAAGCAAACATCCATATTTTGGTTATTCTGTACAGCAAGCCCTTTTGCTCTCTGCAGGGAAGCCAATATATCATACGACAGAGAACGTAATCGGTAGTTTGGAAGGGCTTCGCGTACTGCCGGAACAGCAAAAGCCGCCAATATGATGATAATTGCCATCACAATCATCACCTCAACAAGTGTAAAACCCTGCCCACCGTTTTTTTGCTTCATCAAATCACCGTATCAATCTGTATAATTTACCATTGCCCCTCGGTCTCGCCTTCAACCAGCGTATAAGTCCCAGCAGCACCAGGACAAGTCACACCATCAGTACGGTGACCAGTCACAGTATACCTGTTATCAGGAGAAGCCGCCCGACTATAGCTGATTGAGACACTAGCAGGATACTCATAGGTTCTGCCGTTAATCGTCAGAGCTGGTGGACTGCCGGTTGAACTTCCGCCTGACGGAGCAGCAGTTCCATTTTCGGCAAAATCACCAACCAGGGCGACCATTGTACTGTGGACAGGCCCTACGACCTGCTCGCATCTGGCTGTTGCAGTATACCCTCGATAGACCGGAACTGCTATTGCCGTTATTATTCCAAGAACTGCAAGAACCACTAACAACTCAACCAGGGTAAAACCTCTTGAACATTTAAACATAAGAGACCTCTCTAAAATTGATCTGTTTTAGTATCTATATGCAACAATCGAACCAACTTACCACACAATCTTTAATCAGAAAATACAGGGAGTTATTTACTGTTATTTTAAAGTATCATTGTCAGTGTGACATATTTTGTCACCTTGACAGCCATTTTAGGTCACATTTGCCTGTTGTTTTCATCAAATTTATATATTTTCGGTCATTAAAATTTTATAAATCCACTGTGCAAAGACAAAAAAGGTCAGAATTACAAATGATTATATTTTTTTGTTTGTCTTTTTTTTATTTTGGCATTGAAAGTGCTACTATCAGCTTAACGATGGAAAAGGATGTCCCTTTTACTAAAAAACACAGGAGAAAAAAAATGAAAAAGATGCACAAGAATGAACAAGGTTTTACCTTAATCGAACTCATGATCGTTGTTGCAATTATTGGTATTCTTGCAGCAGTGGCTATCCCTCAGTATGCCAACTACATTGCCAGAACAAAAGTCAATAGTTGTATTGCAAACAGTGAAGCAGCATTCAGACTAATCCAGAATGAAGGAGCCAAACAGGCTGCTGGCGGTACACTTCAAAATATTATCACTGTTCTCAATCAGGGCGGCAAAACTGATCCTTACAACAAAACAACTGCAGCATTTGCAGCAGGTAATGCTACAGCAATCAACACTGCTGCTGGATCGGAAGCATGCGTCATCAACATTGATGGTCTTACTGGAAATACTGTCCCAGGTTCAGGTAGTACAGTTACTATATACGGAGCAATATCAGCTACAGCATCACCATATTTCGCTGCCAATACATTTACCGTTACTATGGAATAATAACAGTTATAGATATACAGGCAATAAGGGGGTTACGCTTAACGCCCCTTATTGCCTGTATAACCTCTCCATTCATTTCAGGTCAACTTTTACCCTTAACTATCAGCTTCCTTACGAATAATTTCACATAAAGCCTCGGCAATATCATTTATTTCACCCTTATCCTGCCCTTCCACCATAACACGAACAACAGGCTCTGTACCGGAGAGGCGGACAAGAATGCGCCCCGTATCACCGAGTTGTTTTTCGTATTTTTTCACAGCTTCCCTGAAACCGGGGAGTTTGTCGAGGTTTATCCTTTCTACCGTTCGCACATTTTTCAGGACCTGGGGAAAGCTTTCCATCAGCCCGGCAAGCCCGGCAAGAGAAGTCTTTCGTTTTTTCATAATTGCCAGAAGCTGCAAACCGGCAAGAATACCATCGCCGGTTGTGTTGTGATCAAGAAAAACCAGATGCCCGGATTGTTCGCCGCCATAGTTGTAACCGTTTTTCCGCATACACTCAACAACATAGCGGTCACCAACGCCGGTACGAACCATTTTGCCGCCCATCTTCCGCATGGCAGCCTCAAGCCCCATATTGGACATGACAGTTGCTACCAGGGTCTTTTTCTTCAACTTGCGGGCGGTAAGAAGCTCTCTGGCACAGATTGCCATGATATGGTCACCATCGACCACTTCGCCATGTTCATCACAAACAATGAGCCTGTCGCCATCACCATCAAGAGCCAAACCAATATCAGCACCAACTTCCCTGACCTTCGCCGCCATCAGTTCTGGATGGAGTGCACCGCAACCATGATTGATATTCTTCCCGTCAGGAGAAACACCAATCGAGGTGACCTGTGCACCAAGTTCCTCAAAGACATGGGGAGCAACACCATAGGTCGCACCATGAGCACAATCAAGCACTATATGAAAGCCGTCCAGGGTATATTTCTTTGGAAATGTGTTCTTGAGAAAAACAATATAACGCCCCTTTGCATCATCAATCCTTCTTGCCCTTCCCACCTCTTCGGCAACTGGCTGCAGGGCCATCATCTTCCGGGAAAAAACAAGTTCTTCAATTTCAAGTTCCAGCTCATCGGGCAATTTAAAGCCGTCTCTTGAAAAAATCTTGATCCCGTTATCCTGAAATGGATTATGGGAGGCAGAAATAACAACACCGGCATCAGCACGCATTGAAGTAGTGATAAAAGCAATACCTGGCGTCGGCAAGGGTCCAACCAGCAGGACATCAACACCCATGGAACAAATACCTGCGGCAAGGGCATTTTCAATCATGTAGCCGGACAAACGGGTATCCTTACCAATAACAATCCGTGAGCGGTGACTCTTCCCTTTCAGTAAAAAAGCAATGGCACGACCCACCTGCATGGCTATTTCAACAGTCATGGGATGAATATTTGCCACCCCTCTTATTCCATCTGTTCCAAATAATTTTCGCATGACGATTCGTTATAGATTTACAGCATGAATTTTACACCATGCATTCAGGTAAAAAATTTGAGCATCCATTCGACAGAAACTCCGGCAGTATACCCTGTTATTCCAGCCTGTATCTCTTCTTTCGATTATCAGCCGAAATTTTCAGGATACCACCAAGTTCACTTTCGGGAATATCTTTGGCTGTTATATTTTCCCTGTTTTCCGTGATTTTCTGCCTGTCGGACTCAGAAACTTCCTGTTCCTGTATTTGAACAAGACTATCTGTAACAGGTTTTACAGCAGCGGGTACAACAGAAATAATATCAATGACCAGGTTGTCCCTACCCTTACCCTCGGCCACAACCTTCAAATCTGAGCCTTCTTCGTCTGGAACAGCTCGCAGGCTCAGCAAGTCAGCAGGATCAGTCACCTCTTTCAGCAATAACTGAGGAAAGAGTGCAGTCACAGCAGCCTTGTCAGGTTTGATAAGGCTACCCTGCTCATTAAACTCTATTGGAATATTCCTGATGGTTTTCCTCAGCATAACCGGAGCAACTTCTATCTCGGCCGTAACAGAGGTCTCACCAATGAGATCGACCAGTTCCCGGCTCAGTTCCAGGGGAACCTGAAGTTGTTCAGATTTATTCAAGCCATTCAGGGAAATATTTCTTGACAGCAACTCTTCTGTATGATCCAGAATTGTTGCAGGGCCTGTAACAGTGATAAAATCAGGATTCATTGTAATGGCCTTTACCTCAAAACCGGCAGCAACTGTGCCTACAGTCCTTGGCACCACAGACAAATTTTTCTTCACCAGCTTGTCAAGCGAGAGAATAATGGAAGGAGGCTGAACCCGCTGCACAGTAACAGAGCGCGGCACAGTGATATGATCGTGGTCATTTTGAACAACCAGGGTTCCAGGGCTTGCCGAAGATAAATCCACCTGATGGGAGATCTTTCGCGCATCCATATCAAGAATAACGGAACGCGGACCGCTGATACTCACCTCAATCTCTCTCTTGTACTGATTGGAAATGACCAGTTCTCTTGGCTGATTGATAATTTCAACCGGAATTCTCACGGTCTTTTCAATAGAATCCTCCCCACCGACAAAAAACCACAAGACAGCAGCCAGCCAGAGAGAAATCGCCTTTAAAAACCAGTCTCTTGACCATAACTGAAAAGAACGACGGATCAGCCCCATCTTTCTTATATTATTCCACAGTTGATTCATTTTCTGTTCATCCACTCAAGCCATGACGGCGTATAGTTTTTCTTTTCAATAAAAATTGCATGCAGACTGGTTTTGAGACTTATCTCATCGCTAATGGTTGTCAAAGCGCCATGCTGAACAATCGACACTTCCTGAGTTTCTTCGGAGACGACAATAACCACCGCATCGGTTTCCTCCGAAATTCCAAGGGCTGCCCTGTGTCTCGTTCCATATTTCTTGTTAATATACGGGTTTTCCGTAAGCGGCAGGATGCAGCCGGCATGTTCAATCTGCCCCTTGCTGACAAGAACACCGCCATCATGCAGGGGAGAGACAGGCATAAAAATGGAAATCAACAGTTCTTTTGTCAGTTTGGCATTAAGGGTAAAGCCGGATTCGACAAAATCCCTCAGTCCCATATCCCTCTCAATGACAATCAGAGCACCAATACGCCGTTTTGACAGATAAAAAACCGCCCGAATAATCTCGCTCAGATCCTTTTCCACCACATTGGCATGTCTCTGGAAAGGAGACCTTCCCACCTGGGTCAGGGCCTTTCTGATGTCGTGTTGAAAAACAATAATGATTATCAAAAAGATAGAACTCAGCGAGGTGTGCATTATCCAGGTAAGCACAGAAAGATCAAGCAGGGATGCCATACCATAAACCAGAAAAAGCACGCACAACCCCAGAATCATCTGAACAGAGCGGGTTCCCCTGATAATCAGAATCAGTTGGTAAATAACAAATGCCACAACAAGAATATCAAGAATATCCTGCCAGCGAAAATATTGAATAAAGTCAACCATGTTTCAGATTTATATAAAAATTACATAAAGATAGTTACACCTGACATAACAAGCACAAGATATAGCCGATAAAAACAGGGAAATGTTTTTATTTTTGACAAGTTACTATATCATGCTTCTACAAAAAACTATAGTATTTGTTCCCAATAAACTGATTCTTTTTATCATTTTATCCTGTTAAATTTCCATGGAAAACAGTTTACCGCTTGAAAAATGCACAAAGTCAGGGCATATCTTGTGAAAACTGCTATTTTCGCAGTATATTTCCAGATGGCATCCTGGATAATTCTATTTCTCGTTTCATATTCGCTACAGGAGTAATATGTCTGAAAATTTTGGTTCAATCAGCATAGACAGACCGGATCAGCCTCGCAAAAGGCAGGGTTCTACCAAAAGAAAAAAAAGCAGAAGCAAGCGGAAACAAACCAGCAAGCTGCCTGCTGCCTGGATATTTGGCGTTTTTGTTATATTTTTGCTGGTTTTATTTGGCGCAGCTATCTATGCCACACCATATCTGCTCAAAAAATACCTGCCACTCTATATTACCGACAATTCCGGTTTTGAAATAGCCATTGACAAGGTTGAAATCAAGCCCCTGGATCTGCATCTGATACTGCATGATCTCAGCCTCAAGCCCAAAAATACAGAAACACAAACGGGGCTCCTGACTATCTCTACAACACGCCTTGAACTGCTTGGCCTCCCACTGTTCAAAGGACAACTTGTCTCAAAAGCCACCACTCTCGACGGTCTGCGGCTGACAATCGAGGATGATAAAAACGACAGTAACAGTTTGCTGGGGGAGATTGGAGAACAACTCCGTTCAGGCAGCAATCCGTTTACCCTGAATACTTTGCCTATCAACATTTCCCTGAACAATATCGAGCTGTCAAACGGTTCTTTTCGAGTCAGCAATCCACAGACAGGCAAGGTCTATGAAGGTGAAGAGATTTCCCTTGGCATTCCCGCCATCGGTAACTTTTCCTCCAATCAGGAGAACTATATCAAGCCATATTTTTCGGCAAAAATCAATGGCAGCCAAATCACCTTTTCAGGGGATCGAGCTGAGACAAACAGCAGCAATATTACCTGCCAAATAGACAATCTTGACCTCCCCCGCTATCTGCCGCAGCTGCCGTCCGGCATTCCCATTACCATTACACAGGGTACAGGCAACGGCACTCTCAGCGTAGTTTTTTCCCCGAAAGCCCAGGCAAGAGAAAAGCTTACAGTGGATTTTGACCTCAATATTGACAATATGGCTCTTGCCCATCCAGCCGGGCTTACCCTCAATGCCCCAAAAGCCTTGTTAAAAGGGTCGATAAACCCATTTTCAAAAAAACTGCATCTTGACAGGCTGCAACTCAGTCAGCCCAGGCTTGCAAGCAGTAACAAAATTTCGTTACAGGAAGCTGCCTCGATCATCCTGGCTGCCCAGGGTGCAGGCAGCAGTGAGCAAAACTTCAGTGCCGATCAGCTCCAGATACAGAAAGGCTCCATTTATCTGGAAGGCAAACAGAAAAAACCGCAATACAACAATCTTGACATATTTTTCAACAGGACCAAAACGGCAAGCACCATCAACATTTCAGGAAAAACCGGCAAAAATAATACCTTTAACTGGACAGGCAGCATTGATGAAAATGAGGCTCACGGTCCACTGACAGTGGGCAGGATAAGTTTGCAGGATTTATTGCCAAAAGAGAACAATACCAGGCTCAAGGGAAGTGCTGAGCTGCGAGGTAAACTTGTTCTGAAAACAGACAAAAATACACATAAGATTTCCCCAAAACTTGAAAATGCGAAGGCAATATTCAAGAACATTCAACTTTCCTCCAAGGGGAAACAGTGGTTACAGGCAGGACAATGTATTATTGGCGGCGGACAATTTTCTGAAAATATAAAAAATTTTGGGAATGTCACGCTCACTAACAGCAAAATTGATATTGATACGGACAGGCTCCCTGCCCTGCTCACTTCCTTTACTGCAAAAAACAGTCCCTACAGAATAAAATCTCTCAACATTGCCGGCAGCGGCTCGTTGCACAAGAAAGGTCTTGAACCAATACGTCTGCAATCGTTTACTGTCAAGGCAAAATCTCTCGACAGCAAGGAGCCTCAAGGAGATAATATTTCGATCACAACAAGATTTGACAATAAGGCTAAAAGTACCTTCACAGGCAAGGGACGTACCAGACTCAATGGCTTTTCGCTATGGCTCTCGACAAGTTTTTCCAATATTCCCTCAAGGGAATTTCTGCCCTGGTTTGACAACAATGAACTGTTTAATCATTCCAGCACTATTTTATCAGGAAAAGGGGTTTTCACCCTGCCAAACAAATCATTTACGGGAGCAATCCAGACCGGTAAAACGATCCTTGCTACCGGAAAATCAAAAAATATCAACTGGCAAAAGGCGAATATTACAGGCATTACCTACAATCCCGATAAACACGGTCTGAAAATCAGTGAGGCAGCAATCTATTCACCTTTCTTTTCCTGGACAAGAAAACCGCAGGATTACGCCCCCTATCTCCAGAGCCGTTTATTCTTTGCCGGGATTTTCTCTGCCAGTAACCCAAAGAAAACGAAACACCCTGTCCAGATAGACAAAATCTCGATTCACAACGGCTCAATTGCCATAAATGATCTCCGCACTGAACCTGCGACAAAAAATAATTTAACCGGCATTGCCGCAACAATCCGCAACCTCAACGGTTCAGGAAACACATCAGCATCCTTACAGGCGAGGGGCAAGCTAGCAGGAAATACCATAAGGATTGACTCCACATTCAACTTTTGGGGACAGGGCAAGCCTCACACCAGCACCATCGAAATCGATCAGATTCCAGCGGACTCTGCCTTGTTGAAGGGCTTTACATCTCATCCAGTTACGGCATCTTCCGTTGACCTCAAAATATATGAGGAAAAAAGAGGGAAAAAGATTGACACTATCACCGACATCATCCTCACAGACGCAACATCTGCTGAGCCTGGTCTGAATCTTGTTCTGTCCATGCTCAAAAAAGACGCCAGCCATACCCACATATCCCTGCTCAGTCAACGTCAGCATCCAGCCAGGGAACAATCCATTATTGCAACGCTGGACAAGTATCTGAACAAATCAATTATCAAGGCTGAAACTTCTCCGTTTTTGTTGAGCAAGGAAGATTTTAGTGATCTTGCAGACAAAGAGGCTGTGGACTTTAAATTTGGCGAAATAACCCTCACCGGCTCCGGCATGGAAACCCTTATCCGCCTGCGGGAATTTCTGACCAGACATCCCTTTGTTGATTTATCTATTACAGGCGAGGCATCTTCAATGGATGAACAAGGCCTGTTACAGACACTTGAAGCCAAAGAACAGCAACGGATAGATGACCTCAACAAAAAACTCTATGCAGAGTGGCAGGCCGAAAAACAGAAAAGACTTGAAGAACAGGGAACTACTCTCGACAATGATCCGTTTACGGAAGAGGATATTTTTGTTCCCAGACAGCCTGAGATGGTCAAGGTTGATCCCCAGAGTTTGCTTGATCTCGCAAATAATCGGGCAGTTTTGATTGGTCAGGTTTTCACAGGACAATTAGCCCTGGATCCGAAACGACTGGAAATTGTCAACACCACAGAAATTACGCCGGACATGGAAAATGTTGTTCGCTTAAAAATTGTCGGTCAAAAAAGAGGTTTGCCCTCAGACAGTGGCAAAACTGATTCATTTGAAGATCCCTTTTGAAACTACCTGTGACCTTCACTCAAAAGGTTTAACAAATTTTTCTCCCAGATACTCACAACCTCAGTTCAGGGTTCACCGGCGAGTGTAATGAATCCGGTGAAGCGACTTGTTGGACCTTTTGCCAAAATAATGTTTGATTAAGCAGTAGCAAATTCTAGTTTTTTAATTCCCTGCAAATTAACTTTTTCTCTTGCTTTCCATAAATCGTAGTTATCTTGCATTTGTAACCAACTTTCAGCAGAGCGTCCTAGTGCTTTAGATAAACGTAAAGCCATTTCAGGTGTAATCCGGCTTTGTCCTTGCAAAATGCGACTGAGTGTTGAAGAGGCAACACCCAGTTGCTTTGCTAAAGTTCTACCACTAATATTGTAAGGTTCTAAATAAATATTGTAAATAAATTCCCCAGGATGTGGTGGATTGAACATATTCATTAGTGATAATCCTCATAATCTAAAATATAAATATTATTCTCACAAAATTCAAAAGTGAGTCGCCAATTGCCATTTACTGTAATCGACCATTGCCCTTTCTTGTTTCCCTTGAGAGGGTGAAGATTAAAACCAGGAATATCAATATCTTCAATTGTTTTTGCTGTATCAAGGGCAGCAAGTTGTAATCGTAATCGTTTTGCGTGCTTGGGCTGAATGCCACTCATATTCCCCGTTTTGTAAAACTTATGAAGTCCTTTATGCCGAAAAGATTTTATCATGGCAACAAAATAGCATGATGCTTGATGCGAAGCAAGCAAAACAGGTATTGTTGAGCTCTTTCCTGCTCGCTATAACAATAGTATAAGCAAGCAGAAAGGAGAAACATTAACCTTAACTGATTTAAATGCTAAAAAAGCTGTAATTGAAGAAGGTTTGAGGTTACTCGTAAGAATAAAACTCAAGAAAAAATCAGAATATTGTAAATGAGAATACTCGCAGCCAGTGACATTCTTTCCGGCTTACCAAGGCAAAATCCTTCCTTAAAAAGCTCAAAACCTGGATCAGCCCAGGCCAGCGAAGTCTTGTCTGTAAACAATAAAAAAACTGCAAGCCACCCTGACAGGTGATCCGTATGCCGGATGGTGTGGGAAAGCTCCTCAGTGATGGGGAGATCTCTCCTCTTTATGCTATATTATTTGCATTTTTGGTAAACAAACGCTGGATCTAAATCAGCTCCTGATTCCCATTCTATGGTGTCAAAAGCCACTCTGACACGATTGAATTCACTTTGATCTTTTAAACTTTGAAAAATCCCAAAGTCTAAAAATGGTTTCATATCCAAAATTCCGTGTTCTCCATTATCAAAAGTCACTGAAAGCATATAGTTTTCTTTTGGGATTACTTTTTTGATAGCTGGATACATGTTTTACCTCCTATTTAAGAGGTTCGATGTTAAAAGGCTTTTCACCATTCATAAGCAGTCTCCAGTTAGCCATGAGTTCTTCTTGATGAAGTTCTGCCCAGGCTATGACAAGCCTCGATTGTTTCCTTGGTAATTTACCCTGGGTTATTTCGCATGTTTGGATGTCGACTGTGGCTCTATACTCTCCATAGTATATATGAAAATGTGGAGGAAGATGTTCACCAGGGGAATAATACATCCGTATGATAATGCCGTAAAACATCGAAATTGATCTTTGTCTTCATCCCTTCAGCAAAGCCTGCGAGCGGCAAGTCTTTTCTACAGCTTTTACAAGATAGCTTATTCTGGACTTATCCTGAGCTTATTCCGATAACTTTTTAAAATGGCCTCGTAAACTGACAAGCAGAAGTAAGCCTGGAATTACCATCAAAGTAGTTATCACAAAAAACAGTGTCCAGTTACCACCCAGGAGATCTACCAGTTTGCCCGAAGTCGATGCCAGAGTTGTTCTGCCAAAATTACCCACAGAAGCCAGCAGGGCGTATTGGGTGGCACTAAAGCCCCGCCCTGTTAAAAAGGTCAGGAAAGAAACAAAGGCAATGGTTGCAAAGGCACTGGTAAAATTATCAACCACAATCGCGGCAAGAAGGATGGATTCTTGCGGACCAACTGAAGCCAGCCAGGCAAACATCAGGTTGGATGCGGCCATGGCAATACCCCCAATCAACAGACCGCGAACAATTCCAAACCTGACATTAACAACACTTCCCACCAGGGTAAAAAAGATAGTAACCCCCCAGCCTATTAATTTTGAATATTCACCTATCTGTTCATTGCTAAACCCGATCTCTTTGTAAAAAACTATAGACATCCGTCCAAGAAAGGCTTCGCCAATCTTGAAAAGAAAAATAAACAGGAGCAGGGTCAAAGCGACTCTCACACCATTTCTTTTAAAAAATTCCGCAAAAGGTTCATAAATCGTCACCAGCAGCCAGCTGCTGATTCTGTTAAAGACTGAATCACCAAAAGCATATTTTTGTTCTGCCTCTGCCTGCAATTTTTCCCTGTCGGTTACAGGCTCCTTGACAAAGAGAGTACAACACATCAAAAACACTACTATCCCCGCCATTCCATAGTAAACACCATTCCAGCCCACAGAATCAGCATTAATAAAGGCAAGGTAACCCGGAAGTGAATAACCGGTCCACCAGCCAATTACTGCCATCGCGGAAGCCTGAGGCATTTTCGATTTTTCCTCCGGTGTAAAAGAATCAATACGAAAGGCATCAACAGCAATGTCCTGAGTCGCTGAAGCAATAGCTATAGTCAGAGCAAGAACTGAGGTCAGGGCAATATTAAAGGCAGGATTAACGGAGGCAATAGCAAGGGTTGCACAGAGCATAACCAACTGCGTAGTAAAGATCCAGCTCCGCCTCTGTCCAAGCCAGTTTGTAAAACAGGGAATTCTAACCCTGTCAACCAGAGGTGCCCAAAGAAAATTAAAGGCATATACAGCAAAAATCGAACCAAAATAACCAATGGCAGCTCTTGTCAGTCCAGCATCCTTTAACCAGCCAGACATATTGGAGCCAACCAGAACCCAGGGAAAACCGCTGGTACAGCCCATCAGAAAGACCCACAGCAGTCGTTTGTCCAGATAAGCTCGGAGGATGTCGATAAGACCATGTTTTTTTTCCATATTTCAACCACAGCAAAAGATTACGTATTACACTGGATGATGATTTATGACATATCGTCACACCCTACATTGTAACGGCAGGTAATTCAAAAACAATCTGTTCCATCGGCCCATTATTTATTTATTCTTTAGATAGATTGCAAAATAAGGTAAGATAGTTGTTTTTATGTTTTCTTCAAATACATGGACAAAACGCATTCAGCAACAGCGATTATTGCCGATTCAGGGCACCTTAAGGAAATTAGTGAATTATTGATTATGGGTATTCTTGTATACAACACACTCAGCGGCAAAAAAGAAGTTCTCCGACCTCTCCAGGCAAACCATATAAAGCTCTACGTCTGTGGCATAACCTCTTATGATTATTGTCATATTGGTCACGCACGCTCTTCTCTGGCCTTTGACATGATTGTCAAATATTTAAAATTTCGCGGCTACAAGGTTACTTTTGTCAGGAATTTCACTGACATAGACGACAAGATTATTGCCCGCGCCAATGAACAGGGGGTAGAGGCGAAGAAGCTTGCCGAAAGATTTATCGACGAATTTTACACAGACATGGATCAGCTTGGTATCGACAGACCGGATATCGAACCCAAAGCCACCGAGCACATTCAGGAGATGATAGATTTTATCCAGGAACTGGTGGATAAAAACATGGCCTATCCCGCCGACGGCGATGTCTATTACATGGTTGACGCCTTTCCCGAGTATGGCAAGCTTTCCCACCGTAATATTGAAGACATGAAGGCCGGTGCACGAATTTCCATTAATGAACAAAAAAAACATCCAATGGATTTCACTCTCTGGAAAGCATCAAAACCAGGTGAACCATCCTGGGACAGTCCCTGGGGACCGGGACGCCCTGGCTGGCATATTGAATGCTCCGCCATGAGCAGGAAGTATTTGGGAGAAACTTTTGATATTCACGGCGGCGGAAAAGATCTTATCTTCCCGCACCACGAAAATGAAATAGCACAATCAGAAGGTGCCAGCGGGAAACCATTTGCCAATACCTGGATTCATCACGGTTTTGTAACCATTAAAGATGAAAAGATGTCCAAATCCCTTGGCAACTTTCTTACTATTCGTGACATTCTCAAACAGTATCATCCAGAGATATTACGTATCTTTATTTTCTCTACCCACTACAGAAGCCCACTGGATTTTTCAGAGTCAGCCATGCAGGATGCCGAAGCCGGACTGGTTCGACTTTACGAATGTATGGCTCTGGTGGACAAACTTCCGCCAGGAAATTCTCAAGCAGATCCGGCAATTTCAGAGAAAGACAACAAGAAACTGCAATCCATTGAAGACCGTTTCAGCAAGGCAATGGACAATGATTTCAATACAGCTCAGGGACTTGGTGTAATATTTGATTCTGTAAAAATCATCAACCGTCTCGGCAAGGCTGTCGATGCTAATAGCGCGAATGCAGATATTCAAAAGATTAAAGATGCAGCAAACACCATAAAAGAACTTGCTGCCATTGTTGGGCTGCTCAACGAAAACGCAGCAGCCTTTCTTTCCGCCAGAAAGGAAAGAATGCTTGCAGGACTTGATATTACAGAGGATGAAATCAGCCAGCTCATAGAAGAACGACTAATCGCCCGGGCAGAAAAAAACTACCAGCGTTCCGACGCGATCCGTGACGAACTACAGGCAAGACAGATTATCCTCAAGGATGGCCCGGACGGTACAAGCTGGACGGTACAACGAACGGAATAAAAATTTTTATTATCCGGGAATTTTTAGTAAAAATTACATTTGGGATGGCTTAACCGGTTATTCCTGTCCTGGGCACCTTGACAGCTTTTGATGAATTGGCCTTCTTCGGGCTGCAAGGTGCCTTTGTTTATTCTGGAGATTACTCAATGACTTCAACAACAAAATCCTCAGCCAGGCTCTCCGAAGAGCAAATTCTGAAAGTAACAAAAGAAATTATTATCAAGTTCATAGAGGTTGGGCGTATTAGCCCAGCTAACTTTGATGAAACTTTTAAACAGATTTATTCCAGTATCAAAAACAACGTTAATAAATCATAGAAAACAATAACAGCTCTCTGCTGCGATATTGGCTCAGGCAGGATTATTATGCTTAACCTCGACCCAAAGTTAAACAAGCTCCCGGAAAAAATAGAACATATTCACATACTCGGTATTTGCGGTACTGGTATGGCGGCTCTTGCTGGCATGTTACAATCCCTCGGTTTCACAGTCAGTGGCAGTGACAACAATGTTTACCCGCCCATGTCTGATTTTCTTGCAGGGCTTAACATCACAATCAACAAACCCTATGCACCTGAAAATCTCGACTGTGCTCCTGATCTGGTAATTGTTGGCAATGTTATCCGGCAGAAGAACGTAGAGGCACAGGAACTCGCCAAAAGAGCAATACCCTATCTCTCCTTTCCTCAGGCTCTGGCTCATTTTTTCATTTCTTCACGAAAATCCTTAGTGGTTACCGGCACCCACGGAAAAACAACGACCTGCTCTCTCCTGGCCTCCGTTCTACACCATGCCAAACTTGATCCGACCTTCATGATAGGAGGAATTGTCAGGGAATTTAAAGCAAACTTCGTCATCGGAAACGGCCCTTATTTTATCGCGGAAGGAGATGAATACGATACAGCCTTTTTTGACAAGGAATCAAAATTTCTTCATTACCAGCCCCAGGTCGCAATTATCACCTCTCTGGAGTTCGATCATGCCGATATTTTTGAAGACCTTGAACAGATTAAAAATTCTTTCGCCAAATTCATCCAGTTAATGCCAAAGGACGGTCTGCTCGTTGCCAATCTCGACAATGAAGACATCGTAGAACTTGTACAAAGGGCACCATGCAGGGTTGAAGGTTATGGTCTTGGCAAAAACAACCTCTGGACTCTTGGCAAACTACAAAATAAACAGGGAATAACGAGCTTCGAAGCCATCAGGGATGGTAAAATATGGGGAGATTTTGAGGTAAAACTGCCAGGGCGTCATAACTGTTTGAACAGCCTGGCAGTCTGTGCGGTAATGCACCATCTGGGTTTACAGGCTGAGCAGACAGCACCAGGTCTTGCACAATTTGGCGGGGTAAAACGCCGCCAGGAGGTTCGTGGAATCGAGGCTGGTATTACCGTAATAGACGACTTTGCCCACCACCCAACAGCAGTAAGGGAAACCCTTGAAGCTCTGAAAGGAGCTTACCCCGGACAACGCCTGGTGGCAGTCTTTGAACCCCGAACCAATACCTCACGCCGGACAATATTTCAGAAACAATATGCTTCAGCCTTTGACTCTGCGGATCATGTAATTATTCGTGAACCTGTTCCCCTTGACAATGTTGACGCCAGAGATTTATTTTCAGCAAGACAACTTATGCTGGATCTTGAAAAACGTAATATTTCCGCGAAATCATACAGCGACACGGATGCCATACTGGAAGCACTTGCCACGGAACTGAAAAAGAATGATATAGTCGTGATACTCTCAAACGGTGGTTTTGACAATATCCATAAGCGGCTGCTCGAACAGTTGAAAGAAAGAGGTAGCTGAGCTGACCGCTCAGAAAAGGGGCTCTACAATTTCCCTGATGGCAGCACTGATTTTTACATATTCCTTGTTGACCTGTCCTGCTTTGGTTGCCAGCTCAATCTGCAAGGCCAAATCTGCTGCCTGGGCAAGACCAAGATTAGCCAGAGCCCCTTTGTATTTATGGGCAGCCTTGCAAAGAGCGTCGGCATCCTGGTCTTTTAAGGATTGTTCAAGGACTGTCTGGTGCCCGGAAATTGCACGAAAAAAATCAGGCAGTAAACTCTCAAGCTGCTCTTCAGGAAGACCGAAGCGGTCACTGAGATGTTGCTGAATTTCTGCTTTATCTGCTTTTTGATACATGGCTTTTGCTAAATTTGTTTTTGTTGTCAGCGTATAAATTATTATTCTAGCATATTCAGTCCTGAAAAGAAAAAGGCTATCCTTATGAACATTTCTCCTGTCCAGAAAACCGCTGCCCTGATAAAACGACACCAGCTTTTAAAGGCTGACAGCAAACTTGTCGTTGCGGTATCAGGAGGAATAGACTCCACAGCTCTTTTGCACATTCTTGCCGAACTTGATATGGCTCTTGAACTTATCGTGGTCTATGTTGACCACTCTTTACGCCCTGCCGAAATTACAACAGAGATAACTCATGTAAAAGAGCAGGCAGAGTCCTTTGGTGCCAGGTTTCTGGTCAGAAAAATTGATACCATTGCCTTTCAAAAGAGCCAGAAAAAGTCCCCGGAAGAAGCGGCAAGAATTCTTCGCTATCAGGCTCTTCAGCAAATTTTGAAGGAGTATAAGGCAGACTATATCTGTGTTGGTCATACCGCCGATGACCAGGTTGAGGAGTTTTTCCTTCGTGGTCTGAGAGGCTCCGGTAAAGCCGGATTATCTGGCATGTCTGTAAAAAGAGATAACATCCTGCGGCCGCTTCTCAACTGCTCGAAAAAGGAACTGGCAATCTATCTTGACGAAAAAGGCATAAAACATACTGAGGATTCATCGAACAGTGAGCGTCAATATACCAGAAACAGGGTACGACTTGATCTTCTGCCCATACTCGAAGAACTTAATCCTTCAATCCGCAAGACAGTACTGAACAATATAGATATTTTACAGGAAGAAGAAGACTTGCTTTCTGCTCTCAGCAAGAGACATTACAGTGAAGTTGTCTCCTGCGACCCATATCATAAGGACAACCTTGTTCTTGATTTGACATCTTTTTGCAAACTTCATATTGCCCTGCAAAGGCGTCTGCTGGAAACCATCTGCTGGAAAAAAGAGCTAAGACCTGCTTTTACTCTGCTGGAAAAAC
>PDWI01000853.1_pt1 | contig 49678 bp, 50 predicted proteins | sample 1430891 | NCBI WGS metagenome assembly PDWI01 (sample SAMN01162508, study PRJNA174530) | Oral metagenome, whole genome shotgun sequencing project. | biome: Marine environment; feature: Marine mammal; material: Swab sample of the gingival sulcus; isolation source: swab sample of gingival sulcus...
TGGTGTGCAGAGATAATCGGTGTATCGTATTCATCAATTAGCAAAACCACTTTTTTTTCATAATAATTATACATAGACTCGGCTAAAAGCATAAACATTTTTTTCCACGCTTTGCTGTCAATGTTGCCCCTACAAATTTGGTCATAATCAACTTTCAAATATTCATCCATTGAATCCATCAAATGCTTATTTCGCCTAAAAAGTGTCATAAACAACCACTCTATATCAGCTACCATTTCTTGCCAATTATTACTTTTTAAATCTTTAAAAGAAATAAAAATCACTGGATGTTCGCCTTGTTTAGCAAAAACAGGCGATTGCTCTATGTATAAATCCTTAAATAACTTTCTATTCTCTTCCTTATTCCTAACATCAAAAAAATACTTCAAGGTCATCATATTTAAGGTCTTACCAAAACGACGTGGTCTAGTGAAAAGTTTTACTTTTGTTTTATCTTCTATAAGCTCTTCGATGAATTTTGTCTTATCAAAATAATAACAATCATCTTCAATAATTGATTTAAAATCGCTATTTCCTATACCCAAATACTGTTGATTACGCATATACACCTCATCACTTTTTATAATCCCTCTCTGAGTCTCATTATAACAAATAAAAACAAAAAAGTCACGAAAAGCCATAAAATTCCTACGCCCTAAGACAAAAAGCTCCTCGCAATGACAGCATGGGAATTTCACTATACAATAATAGCAAGGCTTAAGATTCCTACGTCTTAAAGACAACGAAACCCCACGCTAAGATTGCGACGTCACTACGTTCCTCGCAATGACAGCGTGGGGATTTTTGATAACTTAGAAATATAATTAATCTCTTGTGATTAGTGTTCCTGTTTCGCCTGCTATGCCTTCAGCGGCCTTTTCTAAGGATGTAATCAAGGCTTTTCTACCTGCTTTTGAAGCGGCAAAGGACATTGCTGCTTCTACTTTTGGTAGCATAGAGCCTTTAGCAAATTGTTCTTCTGCAATGTATTTTTTGCAGTCGTCAATGTTTAATTTACTAAGGTCTTCTTGATTTTCCTTACCAAAGTTAATAGCCACTTTTTCAACGGCGGTCAAGATAATGAGGTAATCGGCATCGAGAATTTCTGCAAGTTTTGCGCTGGCAAAGTCTTTATCAATTACAGCAGCTACGCCTTTTAAGCTATTACCTTCTTTAACGACAGGAATTCCGCCGCCACCAACTGAAATAACGATTTGTCCCGCTTCAACGAGGCTTTCAACGGTTTCTTTTTCAATAACGTCTACTGGCTTAGGTGATGGTACAACTCTTCTCCAGCCTCGACCAGCATCTTCTACCATATCATAGCCTTTAGTTTTGATTAATTCCTGAGCCTCTGCTTCGCTATAGAAAGAACCGATTGGCTTGGTTGGATTTTGAAAAGCCGTATCGTTTTCATCGACTAATACTTGTGTAATGACTGTCGCTACGGGTTTATTGATATTACGCGTTAACAGTTCTTCTCTAATCGCATTTTGGAGATGATAACCGATATAACCTTGACTCATAGCCCCACATTCTGGAAATGGCATTTCCGGTGTTTTTTCTGGAGAATTAGCAGACGTCGCCATTGCAAGGTTAATCATGCCAACTTGTGGTCCATTACCATGAGCAATAATAACCTGATTACCTTTTTCAATTAAATCGACGATTGGCTTCGCTGTATTTTTTACTAATTCTTGTTGCTCAGCTGGCGTTTTGCCAAGGGCATTACCGCCGAGTGCGACTACTATTTTTTGCGCCATAGTCACTCCTTTCCTATAAGTTGCCAATTGAAGCGACCATGACCGCTTTAATTGTATGCATACGATTTTCTGCCTCATCAAAGACTACTGAATTCTTACTACGGAAAACTTCGTCTGTTACTTCCATAGAGTCTATGCCAAATTTTTCTTGAATTTCTTTACCGATAATGGTTTCTGTATCGTGGAATGATGGCAAACAATGCATAAAGATTGTTTCAGGATTTTCTGTCTTATCCATCATTGCTTTATTTACTTGATATGGTTTTAAGAGATTGATTCTCTCTTCAAATTTATCTTCTTCACCCATTGACACCCAAACGTCACTGTAAATAACATCAGCGCCTTTAACATCATCAATGTTTTCTGTCAAGGTAATAGAACCACCTGTTTCTTTACAAAGTTCTTTCATTTCATCGACTAATTCCTGCTCTGGGAATAATACTTTTGGTGCAAGCGCAACAAAATCCATACCCATTTTAGCAGCGCCAATCATGAGTGAGTTACCCATATTGTTACGCGCATCGCCGACAAAGACAAATTTCACTTTATTTAGCGGTTTGTTCACGTGTTCTTTTACTGTTAAAAAGTCTGCCAAAATTTGTGTTGGATGATAAAGGTCTGTCAAACCATTCCAAACAGGCACCCCTGAATATTTAGCCAATGCCTCTACTGTTTCTTGCTTAAATCCTCTAAATTCGATGCCGTCATAGAAACGCCCTAAAACTTTTGCCGTATCTTCCATTGACTCTTTTTTACCCATCTGGCTATTTGTAAGGAATGTAACATTAGCGCCCTCATCAAAAGCTGCTACTTCAAAGGCACAACGCGTTCTCGTTGAGCTTTTTTCAAAAAGTAACACGATGTTTTTACCTTCGAGTAAATTCCCTTTAATACCCGCGCGCTTTTTGTTTTTTAAATCGCGTGCTAAGTCTAAGTAGTAATTGATTTCTTCTGGTGTAAAGTCCTTAAGTGTAATTAAATGACGGTTTCTTAAATTTACTGGCATGATAATACCTCCTATTTTGTTGTTTGTTTTATATAAATATAGATAAGCCGTAAGATTCCTACGGGCTAAAGCCCTCTGAATGACACAGCTTGATAACCACGCGCTAAGATCCTCACGTCCTATTTATGAGCGATGCACTTCCCGTCGGAAACTTCGTTTCCTTTGGTCAGTCGCGCTAGCGCGCTAAATAACAAAATTATAAAAAATCAATTCAAATGCAAGCATTTAATTGCTTTTCATAATTTTGTCGCTCATCTCTGTTTAGTTCGCGGAGGATGACAGCGCGGGAAATATTATAATTTATCTCTATAAAGTGGCATGGACATACATCTAGGGCCGCCACGACCACGTGATAACTCACTTGATGGAATAATGTGTAGTTTAATACCTGCTTCTTCTAAAAGCTTATTTGTGACATGGTTGCGTGAATAAACGATTACCTCACCTGGCGCAATCGCTAATGTATTAGAGCCATCATTCCACTGTTCACGTCCAGCATCGACGACATTGCCACCTCCACAGCGTATTAATGTCACTTTTTCTAAACCTAAGTATTTTTCGAGTATTTCTTTTAATTCCATGGATTCTTCTTTAATTTCAATTTTTTCACCCTCACCTCTTGATATTGAATAAACGCTAAGTGGTCCTTCAATTTCTGGGTGAATAGTAAACTTATCATAATCTACCATAGTGAATACGGTATCCAAATGCATAAATGCGCGTTTATTTGGAATATGAAGCGCCAAGATTGTTTCAAATGACTGATTAGATGCGAAGATGTTTTTTGCAATTTCATCAATAGCAGCAGCATCTGTTCGTTCAGAAACACCAATTGCCAAGACTTTTTCCGATAAAACTAATTGGTCGCCACCTTCTATCGAATATTTATTACCTCTATCATACCAACGCGGTACGTTAATATCTTTATATTCTGGATGATATTTGAATATATATTCTGCAAAAATTGTCTCGCGATTGCGCGTCACTGTACGCATATGATTAATCGACACCCCATTACCAATGGAAGCAAACGGGTCACGAGTAAAATAAAGATTAGGGAGCGGGTCACTAAGGAAAGGATATTCTCTGGCAATTAAACTAGCTAAATCACCACTTTGTTTCACTTCAATTTCTTCACGTCTAACGCCAATAATCATTTGGTCTATCATTGCTCTATTACTTCCTAGGTTCATATAATAATCATATAGAGCTTGACGAACATGAGTATTTTCTAAATTAGATTCATCCAAAAATTGATTGACAAATTGTTCCTTGATTTCGCTATCTTCTAAAGTTTCCGCAATTAAATCCTCAAGATAAACAACTTCTACCCCATTATCGCGAAAAACCTTTGCAAACGCATCGTGTTCTTCTTGCGCCACTTCTAAAAATGGGATATCATCAAATAACAATCTATCCATTAAATCAGGCGTTAAGTTCTCTATTTCTTTATTAGGTCTATGCAGCAGAACCCGTCTTAACTTACCGATTTCAGAAAATACTTGTATTCCCTTTATTTCAGACATATAATTCTCCTTTCTTTCATTTGGTTTTGTGAGTTTAATTAATCACCGCTAACATTAATACCCCTTTTAATTTATTATCTAACAAGGATAGGACTACTTTTTGAATACGTTTTCCTAACAATTATTATCGTTGTGTGATAGTTATTAAATAAGAGGTAAAATTCTGTAAATAATGAATTCGTTGCAAGTCGTAAGCTTATTTGACCGCGCTAAAATACCTACATTGTCGCTTACGCTCCGCCTATGTATAACAGCGCAGGAAAACTTTTATAAAAAATAGTTAGTGATTGTCAACAAAAATTCTTTTAACAAATATACCAATATATATAAATGTATTTTAATTTCAGCGAACGTCATAAGCGACGAGCATGTCTTTAAAATGTTATCGAGTTTTCGCTGTGTGAGCGAAACGAGGTCACGAAAGCATCCGAGCGGTCACGGACGACACGCCCGGTGCGTTAGGCGAAAAGGAGAAAAAACATTACTATTGTGCTCCAAAGCGTTGGTTCGTCAAACTGAAATATATTAAATTATTTATATCACAAAAGCAAAATAAATGATTTTTCATTATCCCCGCGTTAAGATTGCCACGTCGCGTTGCTCCTCGCAATGACAACGAGGGGAAACTATGACAATCCGTAAGATACTCGCCTTTAAGATCCCTACGTCGTCTCTTCGCTCCTTCTCTGGATGACAAGCCTTGCTACGATCCTCTGAATGACAACGAGGAAAATAATAAAAGAGACTGTATTATACAATCTCTTCTTTCTTAGAGGTCAGCGACCTAATAATAGCGACTTCACCACTACCAATATTTAATTGTTTGGCTATTTCTGCATCGCTATGCCCCTTAGCTATCATTTGCTTTATTTTTTGTTTTTGTTCTAAAATATCTGTATTTTGTTCGTTTATTTTTTCTTCTTGATTTTTATCGCCTGACAATTCATCTACTTTTTCTACTAATTCATTTAAAATTTCATAATAACTATAATTCAGTTCATCTAATTCGTTTTCTATTTTTTCTATTTTTTGAAAACGTTGTGAACTTAAAATTATTTCCATTCTTGTCAGCTTTTGCTCAAAGTCTAATAAAAATCTACTTAAATGATAAAAACCAACAATAACTAATACTAAGCCAACTATAATTAAAAGATAGTTAATCATTATACTGCCTTTAATCTGACCTCGCCATTTTCTTTAACCAAACGCACTGCTTTCATTGATGTTTTTACATTATAATATGAACCAGAAATTTTAATTACCGCACCAACAAAAATTGTATCCGCTACAATCTTAGCTTTTTTAGTCGCTTCCATTAATTCAAAATGACCACGCATTTCTGCTTTCGTTTTTTCCAGTTCAGCAGCGTATTCTGTACTAGAAATTTCTGTTTTATCCAAGACTAATTTGTCATCAGGACTAGCTGTCATCTCATATTTTTTTCTCAGCATTGTCATTACTTGTCTTAATTTGGCAAGATTCGCATTAATCTCATCCATTTTCGCTTCTACCTGATGATACGCTTCTAACATTTCTTCATTACTTCCAAGCGATACATGGGTAAGCGTTCCCATTTCTGTTCCTATTGCTTTTGCTTGTAAAGCAAAGCGTGCATAAACTTCGCCGCCAATCAAAGAACCGCGTTTACCATTCAAAATAATAGCATTATCACAAATAACAGTTGAATGCATTATTGCATCAGCTGATATGGTACCTCTACAATAAACTTTTGCTTCATTGATAAATTTAACAACTAAATCACCACCGACTTTAATATCAGCTTCATTTTGACCTTGTATACCGCCATTAATCGTTAAATCACCATCAGCCTCTATTATCGCTCCATCAACGATACCGTTAATTACAACATTTCCTTCTGTGCTCTTAACGCTAAAACCACTATTAACACTACCATTAACTATAATATCACCAGAAAATTCAATATTACCAGTCGAAATACCAACATCTTCATTAATCTGTAACACTTTAATAACGGAAACTTTATCGTTTTGAAAATCAATATTACCTTTATATTCAGCGCTTATGCTTAAGCCATCTTCACTGACAAGAACATTATTACCAATTTTAAAATTGACTACTTTTCCATTTTTCGCAGGAAAGACTCTCCCCGTAACGGTTGTACCATTAACACCATCTGTTGGCATTGTTCTCGTCGCTAAGACTTGACCTTCTTCTACCATCTGCAAAAAATTCATATCTTTAAAATCAACTGTTCCATCTTCATTAATCGACGGTTTATGGTCATTTGATACATCGAAATGATAAGTTATTTCACCATCAATGCCATTTTTATGCCTAACACCTTTAGCGATCAAAACTTCATCCACTGATTCTTGTTTAGAAACAATATTATCGATTGTATGTGTTTCTAAACCAAAAGTTACATTTTTCTTTGCGAGTTCTTCTTTAATCGTATTCGCTGTTAAGCTATGAGCTTCAGGATTTATATCTATTGAAATATAAGCTTCATAATAATCATTACTAACTGAAACGCTTATATAATGTTGTTCCTCTCCAGCTACTTTTAATTCTTCGCTCACTATGTCCTCCATTTTATCACTTATTGATTAATAGCTACCCGCAAACGCCCAATCGCCTTTGTGTGTAATTGCGAAATTCTCGACTCAGAAATTTCTAAAATCTCCGCTATCTCTTTATAAGTCATTTCATCATAATAATATAAACTAATAATTAATCCTTCACGCTCTGGCAAAGCATCAATACCTTCTTTTAACAAATTGAACATGACTTTCTTATCTAAAACCTGTTCGGGATCAAAATCATCATAATCCGTCTTAATATCGAAATTAATTTGCTCTTCAAATTTCTCTTCCAATGATACAATAGAAAAAGATGATATTTCATTTAAAAAGCGATTCATTTCAGTAATATCCATACCAAGTTGATCGGCAAGTTGCTGATCGGTATATTGATTGCCATAAACACTTTGTAACTGCGAAACCGCATCTTCAAAGCGTTTATATTTTGTACGTAAAGAACGAGGAACCCAATCTAAATTACGCAATTGATCAATTATAGCTCCTCTAATTCTAATATTGGCATAAGTCTCAAACTTGACTTTTTTTCTATGATCAAATTTTTCAATCGCATCAATTAGTCCTAAAATCCCATAACTAACTAAATCATCATATTCGACATGACGGTTATAATCTCCGTATAGTCTACCTGCAATGATTTTAACTAATTCTACATAATGAACTATTAATTCATCTTTTGCTTGTTTATCGTTCTTTTCCTTATATTTTGACCATAGCTGTTCAAGTGCCATTGCCTTCTCCTAAACTTCTTTTGTACCATGCCCTATCGTTTTAATAAATAAAACGCCTGTTTCGGCATTAAACTCTATTGTTCTACCAAAATTGCCGCCTGTTTCATCGGCTTTAAGTGGTATTCTTAAGGATTTCAGCAATAAACGGACGGCAAGTGCATTACGCTCACCGACTTTCATCATTTCATTATGGCTACTGAAGGAAAACATTTGCGCACCACCTGCAATTTTAGCAGTCATATTACTTGTACGTGCACCCAATCTTTCCATTTCAGCGACCATTTTTTTTATGCCTGTATCGGCGAATTTTGCTTGATTGGTATTGTTTTTAACAGCATTACTATTAGGAAGCATAATATGCGCCATACCAGCTACCCCTGCTCTACTATCTATCAAACAAATACCAATACATGAGCCCAAGCCCAAGGTCGTTAATACACCTGGAGCTTTAATGACTTTTAAATCCGCCATTCCCACCTTAGTCATACCTATCATAGAGTTATACCCAAACTTCCAAACAAAGTATCATAAGATTCTGCATCTGGTATCATAAAAAAGAAACCTTTTACATCTTCAGAACCCATTTCTTCAACAAAATCATTCTCGATAATTAAAATTTTATCGCCAATCAAGCCAAATTGTATCGCTGGAACAGATAAAATTGCCGCCGCCATATCAATGGTCAAAGATGGCACAGAAATTCTTATTTTGAGATTAGTCAAACCAGATAAAGAAGAAATATAAGAACTAGCTAAAATATTGCCTATTTCATTCAAGGCTGAAAGAGTAAATTCATCAAATTCAGATTTTGCCATTCCAGGCATCATCAGTTCAATTAAAGTATGAGCATTAGCAGCATCAACTAAAAACATAATTGTTCCGTCAATATCGCCTTCTAATTTAAAAAATATACCACAAACTTCAACTTCTTCTCCACCCAAAAGCGTCGGTACATCTTGAAAATCTAAAATACTAACTTTTGGCACTTCCATATCGATTTTTTTGTTAATCATTTTCGCCAAAGAAGTAGCAGCATTACCAGCACCGATATTACCAATTTCTTTTAAGACATCTAATATTAAATCATTATTAACCTTATCAAAATAATCTGCCATTATTTTTTCCTATCTACTCTTCGTCTTCTAAACCAAGCACTTTTTGTAAATCTAAAAGCATAATAATTCTATTATCTTTTTTACCGATTTCTCTAATAAACTTCTCGTCTACTGCACTCTTAATCGTCGGCGAAACATCAATTTCATCTTCACTTAGTTGCAAAGTTTCAGAAGATGCATCAACAATTAAGCCCACCTTAATATCGCCGCTAGAAACAATGATAATACGAGTATCTTCATCATGTGCCGCTTCGCTCAAGCCAAAACGACTACGCAAATTAACAATTGGTATTACCACACCTCTAAGATTTATTATACCAGTTAAATAAGGTTTCGTAAACGGAACTCTCGTAATTAATGGCATTTTTTCTATATTTTCTACCACCTGAATTCTAAGCCCATAGTACTCATTATCTAATTTAAAAACAACATATTCTCTTTGCGTGCTCATTTTTTACCTCCTAAAAAATCTGATTAGGGTCGACGATTAATGCCACGCCGCCATTACCGAGTATTGTTGCACCAGCTATCATTTTAACACCACCGAGATATTTACCAAGTGATTTAATAACTATTTCTTGCTGTCCAATCAATCCATCGACGACAAGACCTGCTTCTTGATTACCTTTTTTAACGATAACAACTGTCAAATTTTTCTGTTCAGTCAGTGCATCAGGTACACCAAGCATTTGTGGTAAACGAATAAGCGGTAAGGTCTGATTACGATAAAGAACCATCTCTTGTCCTTGAACAAGACTAATGTCTTCTTCCTTAATCGTTGTAATTATTCTAATGGTATTAAGTGGTATCGCATATTTTTCTGTACCAAGATTAACCATTAACGCCTGAATAATCGCTAATGTAAGCGGTAATCTAATCGTGAATTTAGAACCTTTACCAAGTTCACTAGTGACATCAACGGTACCAGATAAGGCTTCAATTTTTGTTTTAACGACATCAAGACCAACTCCTCTACCAGAAAGGTCTGTAATCACCTTAGCAGTAGAAAAGCCTGGCAAAAAGAGCATATTAATAATTTCTGTACTATTCATATTCTCTAATTGATCTTCTGTAACTAAGCCTTTATTTAGTGCTATATCAGCAATCTTATCAGGGTCAATACCGTTACCGTCATCTTCTACTTCAATCACAACAGAGTTGCCATCTGGATATGCTCTAAGATAAACATGTCCCATATCAGGTTTACCCGCTGCACCACGCGCTGCTTTTTCTTCTATACCATGGTCGATGGAATTTCTAATTAAGTGAATTAGTGGATCACCAATTTCATCGATAACTGTTCTATCGACCTCTGTATCCTCACCTGACATCTCAAGTTTAATCGCCTTATTCAAATCTTTAGCTAAATCCCTAACCATACGCGGAAAACGATTAAATGTACGTTCAACTGGTACCATTCGAACCTTCATTACCGCATCGTGTAAACTAGTTGTAATTCTTTCTAAATACTCTATTGTTTCATTCATATTTTGTGCCGAAACGTGAGTATCACTATCATCGAGCCTCGTTTTAATGATAATAAGCTCAGAAACTAAATTCATTAAATTATCTAGTCTGTCAATATCAACTCTAACCGTTTTACTCGATTTTGCTTTTTCTTCTGTTTTCTTTTTCGGTTTCTTAGAACCTTTTTTAGCTGGTGTAGCAGCTTTTTCTACTGATGGTGCTGCTGTTTTCACTTCTTCTTTTACCTCGGTAGTCTCTGGCTTTGAAACTATATCTTTGCTAAAGTCCATCGTCTTAACTTCAACTTTACCGACTTCAGAAACTGATTCTAATTCTTCTTTAATCATCGCATCATCAACTTTGCTCAAATACAGCACTTCAAAAGATTTATCGAATTTTTCTTCCTCAATATCTTCTGCTGATGGTACACTTCTTATAACTTCACCAAAATTTTCTAAGGTATTAAAAACAATAAAAGAACGAGCTGCTTTTAAAATACAATCATCCGTTAAAGTAACTTTTATTATTTGTGCTAAAAAGCCTTTACTCTTTGCCTCAGTGACCATTTCTTCACTAACATCGCTAAAATCAAGTGAAAATCCCGAACCGCTTTCTTCATTAACAACAGCTTCCACAGGTGTAGATGCTGAAGCAGAATCGCTATCATCTAACCCAGCAGTTGTTTTATTATCAGCGATGTACTTAAGCCTTCTAACCAAATCAGAGGTATCTCTTTCTCCTTCTTCCCCTATATTAGCGAGATTATCAACATATTCTTCTAACCCATCAAAACATTCAAATAAAATATCAATAATCACACCGTCGACTGGCATTTCACCACTACGACAGATATGTAAAACATTTTCCATTTCATGCGTAAGACTTGCTACTTTGTTATAACTCATCGTACTAGACATACCCTTAATTGTATGAGCAGTCCTAAATATTTCATTCAAGAGTCCGACATTTGAATAGTCGTTCTCTAATTCTAAGAGCACATCATTCATGCCTTGCAAATGTTCTTTTGATTCATCGATGAAAATTTCTAAATATTGACTCATATCCATAACTTATTCCTCCAGTGCATTCATGATTTCATCAGCAAGCGCTGATAGTGCCACTTCCTTCTCAACAGCGCCTAATTTATACGCTGCTCCAGGCATACCATAAACAATACAACTATCTTCATCTTGCCCTATTGTTTTAGCGCCAAATTCACGTAATTCTTTTAAATACTTAGCGCCATCAGCGCCCATACCTGTCATAATAACACCAATAGTATTTTTGATATTATTATCCACTATTGATTTAAACATCGCATCAACCGACGGTTTATGCCCCGAAACATTAGCATCATCTCCAAGTGAAATAACACAACTATTACCTTGATGTTTCAATCTTAAATGTTTATCACCTGGCGCAATATAGCAATGCCCCATTTCAATAATATCCCCATCTTCCGCCTCTTTCACTTTGATTTCACTCATTGTATTCAAACGTTCGGCAAGTGATTTAGTAAAACCCTTGGGCATATGTTGAACGACTAAAACCGCCGCTGGAATATCAGCTGGAAACTTTGGGATAACACTTTGCAAAGCCCTAGGTCCCCCAGTTGATGTGCCAATTGCAATTAATTTATTTATTCCGCAACCACAAGAATTTCTTAGAGGTGGTCTAATAGGCTTAACTGACCGACTAAAATTTGTCAATTTAGGTTTAACTTTAACAGCGGTCGATTGACTCGTCTTAACTTTACTACAACCCTCTATTTTTAAATATAATTGTTCTTTAAAAGACTCCTGACTAATTCCTAATATAGAAGATGGTTTGGCAATAAAATCAATCGCACCTGCTTCTAAAGCCGCAATCGTTGAATTCGCGCCCTCTTTTGTCAATGAACTTAGCATTATAATCGGTAACGGCGATTCTCTCATTGCTATTCTTAAAGCATCTATGCCATTCATTTGTGGCATCTCAACGTCCATTGTTACTATATCAGGCTTTAAACTCTTTATCTTCTCTACTGCTTCTTTGCCATTTTTAGCAGTTCCAATAACTCGCATTTTTGGATTTGCAGTAATAATAGACCGAATCATTTGCCGCATAAATGCCGAATCATCAACAATTAAAACATTTATTTTTTTCACAAGGACGCCCTCCTTAGCCGAAAAATCTTCTTAAAAATGATTTGAATGAGTTAGCTTTACCTGCACCTATTTCAATATCGGCAAGTTTATTCGCAATGGAAGCAATATCTCTACTTGCTACTGTATTAGGAAACTTTAAATAAAAAGGTTCCTGTGCTCTAATACTAGTTCTCACATTAACATCATTTCTTACTGAACCCAAATAATTAAGTTCAGCCCCTAGAAATTTATCGGCAACTATTTGCAATTTGTTAAACACATCATTAGATTCTTTCTCAGAATCAACCATATTTACTACTATTTTTATATCCTTATCTCTTGGATTAATATTCTTTATTACTGCATAAGCATCGGTAATACTGGTCGGGTCAGGCGTGACAACTAAAATCACTTCTTTTGTCGCATCGATAAAAGATAAAACCGATTTATTTAGTCCTGCACCTGTATCGACAAAGATATAATCACTAATATCATTTAATAAACTAAGCAAATTCACTAATTTTAAAATTTCTTCATCGTTTAAATTAACCAAGTCAAGCATACCAGAACCACCAGAAATAATTTTCATACCAAGTGGTCCTAGCATAGTTATTGCATCTACTGCCATATCTTCCTTGATATAATGCAATAAATTATAACGCGAAACCATACCTAAAACCAAATCAACATTAGCAAGACCAAGGTCGGCATCAATAATAGATACCTGCTTACCCAAGCTCTGCATCGCTAATGCCAAGTTTACAGCGACGTTTGTTTTGCCAACACCGCCTTTACCGCTACTAACCGTAATAATTCGAGCATCCTTTTTCTGAATTACCTCTGTAGGAGTCTGCTCTATTGCCTGATCTATTTCTCTTTTTTTACGCGACTTATTAATTAGATCGCGCAATTTTTGCGCCTGATCATTCATCGATTTCCTCCAATAACAAATCAGCAACTCGCTTCGGCGTCGCTGGTATGATATCATCGGGAACGCTCTGTCCATTAGTGATAAAAGCTAAATCTTTTTTACTTAAAACTTTGCCATTAAGGATATTACCATAAGTTTCAGCTTCATCTAATTTAGTAAATATTAAATGATAATCTTCAATAAATTGATAAGATTTAATAATTCGTTTTACATCGCGCACACTCGATGTGCAGCTAATAACTAAGAATACCTCATGATCTTTTGTTTGTGCTAATAAGGCTTCTAAATCACTACGCATTTCTTCATCTTTATGATTTCTTCCAGCTGTATCGACCAAAATATAATCATAATCCGCTTTTTTATCCAAAACTTTTTCCATATCTTCCGCTTCATATATTACATCGAGCGGAATAGATAAAATTTCCCCATAAGTTTTGAGCTGGTCAACAGCAGCTATTCTATATGTATCAGCGGTAACCAACGAAAGTTTTTTATTATCCATCATCGTTAGCTTTGCAGCAATTTTAGCAATCGTCGTCGTTTTACCAACACCTGTAGGCCCAACAAAATAATAAATTTTCTGTTCACTTGTCTTGCTATCAGCATCAAAATTCTCACCAATAAGATCTTCTAAATATTGACTCAAGTATAATTTCACTTCTTCTTCATCACTTAAATCAATATTTTCTTGATTAAATTCTATCTCTATTTGCTCTAAAATTTCTTTTTCTATATCATGTGCTAATAAATTTTTAATCTGAGCATGTTGCCAAAAATCTTGTTCTTGCTTTTCCTTATTCGGCTTAACAACAGCTTCTGTAATCATCGCTTTAAGTTCGCTAATTTGCGACTTCAAATCAGCGATATCTTGTTTTTGCTCGGCGACATCTTTTTCTATTGTTAATGCTTCTGTTGTTGCCGTTTCTACTGACTGTACTTCTGCCTTCTCTCCATTAACGATAGTTTCTTTTTTACTAGTTTTATTTAAACTAGTGTTAACGCCATAAGAACGCATTTCAGCCAAAAGTTTCGCGCCGTCACCATCATTTTTCGGTACAACAATAGTACTATCGTCTATTGCGGCGACAATTTCTACCAACGGTTTTTTAAAAAAGCCTCTAATACCCTTTTGTCTGATTTTACGCGTGTGCAAAATAACAGCCTCACTGCCAAGTTCGCGTTTAACCTTAAGCATTGCATCATTATTATCTGTACCAATAAATCTTTTTACATTCATTATACGTTCACCACTCCAATAGATTCCACATCGACATCGCTTTCAATTTCATTGTAAGATAAAACTATTAAATCTGGTATGGTTGGTTCTGTTAATTGCTTAAAATAAAACCTTACAATTGGCGCTGTTAAAACCACTGGTTGTTCTCCCATAGCCAATAAATTTTGTATTTCTATTGCTAATGCGTCAATAATTATATTTGTACGATAAGGATCCAGCGCTATATAAGTACCATTTTCCGACTGCTTAATTGCTTGCATTAACTCATCTTCAAGTTCAGCGCTAAGCGAAACAACCTTTGCATTTTTATGCGGAAAATACTGCGTCGTTAACTGCCTTTTCAAAGCCTGTCTTACATATTCTGTTAACACATTGGTATCACGTGTTATTGGTGAATAATCCGCTAAAGTTTCTAAAATAGTAACCAAATCCCTTACAGAAACATATTCGCGCAATAAATTCATTAATACTTTCTGTATATCACCAATAGACATTAAGTTAGGCATTAATTCACCGACTAGGGCTTGATTATTTTCGCTAATGTTATCAATTAAAGTTTTCGTATCCTGTCTAGTCAATAATTCAAATGCATGGTTTTTAATTACTTCTGTTAAATGCGTAGAAATTATCGAGGATGGATCAACAACAGTATAGCCTAATAACTCTGCTTTTTCTCTATCGCTAGACTTAATCCACTTTGCAGGCAAACCAAAAGCGGGTTCTATTGTATCTATCCCCTCAATTTCACCTTCTACTTCACCAGGTGACATCGCTAAAAAGTGATCAAATACTATTTCATCTAAAGCAACACTTGCGCCTTTAATTTTAATACTATATTGATTCGGTTGTAATTGAATATTATCCCTCAACCTAATCATTGGTACAATTACACCGAATTCTAAGGCAATTTGCCTTCTAATCATTACTAATCTGTCAAAGAGGTCGCCACCTTGATTGGGATCGGCAAGCGGAATAATACCATAACCAAATTCTAATTCTATTGGATCCACTTGAAGAAGCGGAACAATATTTTCTGGTCTACGTAAATCACCACTTTCCTCGACAACTTCTTCTTCTTCATTTAATTCAGGCGATTCAATTGCCTCTTTGTAAGCCTTTCTATCTCTCCAAGCTAAATAAGCAAAAATTCCCGATAACATCAATAAAGGAATACTCGGTAGCGGTGTAAATGAGAGCGCTGCCAAAATACCTGCCGCAATAAATAAAACCGTTGGTTTTTTTAACATTTGTGCAACTAAATCTTCAGAAAGAGCATTATCCGATGCCGCTCTCGTTACTACTATACCTGTTCCAACAGAAATCATCAAAGCTGGTACTTGCGATACCAAGCCATCACCAACTGTTAACACTGTATACTTAGCCATCGCTTCATTTAAACTTAAACCCATACGTAATACACCAATCAGAAAACCAGCACCTATATTAATTACAGTAATTATAATACCCGCAATCGCATCTCCTTTAACGAATTTTGATGCACCATCCATAGCACCATAAAAATCGGATTCTCTTTGCACTTTCTGACGTCTAGTTCTCGCTTCCGCTTCATTAATCAAGCCAGAATTAAGGTCGGCATCTATCGCCATCTGCTTACCTGGCATAGCATCTAAAGTAAAGCGAGCAGCAACTTCAGAAACCCTTTCTGAACCTTTGGTAATAACTAAAAGTTGAACGATAATGATAATGATAAAGATAATAAAACCAATAATGGCATCATTACCAATAACAAAATCCCCAAAAGCATTAATTACCTTACCAGCATAACCATTTTTCAAAATCATACGCGTGGTCGAAACGTTAAGACCAATTCTAAAAACGGTCATAATCAAAAGCAAAGAAGGGAAAACAGAAAAATCCAAAGCTTCCGCGTTAAACATAGCAATTAATAAAATCAATAAAGCAACACCAATATTTATTGTTAAAAAAAAGTCAATTAGTTGAGTTGGTACAGGGATAACTATCAACAATACAATTGTTACTATTACTATTGGCAATGCAACATCTGATATTCGACGCATTAAACACTCCTATTTTTAATTCTATATACATAAGCCAAGACATCTGCCACAGCTTCAAAAAGGTCAGGGGTAATTGCCATGCCAATTTCTATATTACTATAAAGAGCACGGGCAAGCGGTTTATTTTCGACGATTGGTACATCATTATTTAAAGCTATTTTTTTAATATTTGCCGCAACCAAATCCTTGCCTTTGGCTACAACTATCGGCGCATCTACCGAATCTTTATCATAACTAAGCGCCACTGCATAATGCGTAGGATTGGTGATGACGACATCCGCCGCTGGCACTTCTTGCATCATTCTACTCATCGCCATCTGTCGTTGTTTTTCTTTTATCTTACCCTTGATAAAAGGATCACCTTCCGTTTGTTTATATTCATCTTTAACTTCTTGTTTAGACATTTTCATCTGTCTAGCATTATCCCATTTTTTATATACATAATCCGCAATTGCTACAACGAATAAAAAAACAGCACAACGCAACACAACACCAAACGTAAGCTTCCACATTAAAGCGATAGCTGAGCTCAAAGGCAATGCAGATGAACCAATAACATCACTCATGTGAGAACGTATATAACCATAGGCTATATACAGCAATCCACCGCCCTTTAAAATTGATTTCACTAATTCAACTATTGATTTTAGCGAAAATAAACGCTTAAAACCGCTAATAGGATTCAATTTATCAAGTTTAAATCTTAACGGTTCCATGGTAAATAAAAAACCAACTTGAAAATAGGCAAAAATAACACCAACCGAAAGCGTTATCATTAGCAATGGTAAAATCACTTTAAACATAGAAAAAATAATCGACAACCATAAAGAATTTAAAGTCGCCATATCTGTAATCGCTCTTACATCGGCGATAGCTTCGAAAACTTGAAAAACTATTGCAAATACTTCACCAAAAAAATAATCGGAGAAAGACGATAACGCTAAGAAAACCACTAGCAAAACCAAAGAACTAGCGATGTCCTTAGATTGTACGACTTGTCCTTTTTGACGCGCATCGCGCATTTTTTTAGGTGTCGCTTTTTCTGTCTTTTCTCCATCAAAAAACTGAAGATTGAGTTTTAATAGCAGCAAAGTCCACCGCCTAATCTACATCGCTTGAATAACTTGTGTCATATAATCTAGCGTTCTAACCAAAATATGAAGTATTAACTCATAACTCATCGGCAATATAATTAATAAAGTCGATAAACCAATCATTACTTTAAACGGCATACCAACCATAAAAACATTTAAACCTGGCATTGCTTTTGATAACAAACCCAAAATGATATTACCTATTAAAATAGTCAATACAATGGGCATTGCTAATTGAAAGCCAATCACAAAAGTCTCGCGCATAATTTCAACAATGCCCACACTATGTAAACGCGTAATCGCCATCGTTCCTAGTTTTGTAGTATCTAGCGAAATCGCAAACGCCCTAATCATCAAATGATGTGTATTTGTAATAAAAAACAATATAGTTGTTAGCATATAATAAAGATTAGACGTAACGGCAATCTGTCCTGTCGTTCCAGGTGAAATAACTTTCGCCATACCAAAACCCATATTGAGATCTATCATATGACCAGCAATATAAATGGCATTCATCATCGCTACAACTACAAAACCTATCACTAAACCATTCAATATTTCACTAAAAATAGCAGCAGCTATTATTAATAAATTACTAGTATCTATTGTCAAAACATAATGATTCGTTAATAAAAAAATCAAACTCAATATTGCCGTAAAGGCAATTTTATAACGGGCAGGAGCATTTCTATTACCAAAAAGTGGCATTAGAGTAAGAGCTGTGCCTATTCTTGCCATAATTAAAATAAAAATTATTATTTGGCTAGTTAATATAACATCCATGATTTTACTCTATCTAATATCAGAAATAGCATTAAAAATCGCATAAGCAAATTCAGTTAATGTCGCCATTATCCAAGGACCAATAATTATTAACACTAAAAAAACTGCAATTATTTTAGGGACAAAAGCTAATGTCTGTTCTTGTATTTGCGTCGTCGCTTGAAAAATAGCAACCGCTAAACCAACAACTAAAGCAGCTACTAACATCGGCGCCGATGTAATTAAAATTGTATAAATAGCCCTCGAAAAATAATCGAGCAACATTTGTTCCGTCATTAATTAAACCCCGCCAAAATCGCTTTAATCAATAAATTCCAACCATCAATCATGATAAATAACAAAATTTTAAAAGGCATAGAAATCATTACTGGCGGTAACATCATCATACCAAGCGCCATTAGTGTCGATGCCACTATCATATCAATAACCATAAAAGGAATAAAAAGTAAAAAACCAATAATGAACGCCGTTTTAAGTTCACTTATAATAAAAGCTGGTATCAGCGCCGTACTACTAATATCTTCAAGTTTCGTATTCTCAGACTCCCCGTTTAATTCAACGAACAACGCCAAATCTTCACTTCTCACCTGTTTAAACATAAAGGCACGAATCGGTGCCATCGCTTCTTCCAAAGCCTGACTTTCACTAATTTCACCTGCACTTAAAGGCAAATAAGCATCTTGATAAATCTCTGCAAAAACAGGACTCATTACAAAGAAAGTCAAAAACAACGATAAGCCAATCATAATTTGATTTGGCGGCGTCGTTTGCAAAGCAAGCGCTTTGCGCAAAAATGATAAAATTATCACAATTCGAGTAAAACTGCTCATCATAATTAAAATAGATGGCGCTAAAGTCAAAATGGTAAGCAACAATATAATTTGAACAGTTGTCGCAGACCCTGCTTGTTCCCCACCAATGTTAATGCCAATATTTGGCAAAACATCAGCACTAACAACAGAAAAAGAATTAATCAAAAAAAGCACAAGCAACAAACACTTACTAAATTTAATCCTCATTTTTTTGCTCCGAATTATTAATTTTTTGTTTAAAAAGTCGTAAGAAGTTATCATCAATATTTGTTTTATCATTAATTTCATTAATTACAGATAACTCATCTCGCTCGAATTGATCTAGCTTTTTTAATCCGTTTTTATCAACATAGAAAAAATAATACTTTTCGCCAAGTTCAACAAGCCACAAACTTCGGTCTGCGGCTAAGCTGATTTTCTCTATGAGTTTAATATTTCTGCTACTCGCTCCTTTTTTATAATAACGAGCTAATAGAACAGTAGATAAATAGGCAAGACCAGCAATAAATATGAGAATCGCAATATATCTAAGGACAAGTCCTCCCCACGAATAGTCATTTATCAACGCACTAGCCATACCAGCTAACATTAACCAATTACTTTTTTAACTGCTTCTAGTACTCTATCTGGTTGAAAAGGTTTTACAATAAAATCTTTTGCTCCAGCCTGTATACTTTCAATAACCATTGCCTGTTGTCCCATAGCAGAACACATTACAATCTTAGCATTTCCATCATGCGCTTTAATTTCTTTAACCGCTTGAATACCATCAACTTCTGGCATTGTAATATCCATAATTACTAAATCAGGCGTTAATTCTTTATATTTTTCTATTGCTTTCTGTCCATTTTCTGCTTCACCAACGATTTCATAACCGTTTTTTGAAAGCACATCCTTTACCATCATACGCATAAAAGCTGCATCATCAACTACCAACACGCGTTTTGACATTTCTTCCTCCTTATAAACTACTAATTAGCCGCCCAACGATTCTGGGGAACAACAATTTCTGTGATTCTAACACCATAATTTTCATCGACTACAACCACTTCACCTTTAGCGATTAACCTGCCGTTCGCAAGAATATCAAGTGATTCGCCGACAATTCTATCTAACTCTACCACTGATCCAGTAGAAAAATCTAAAATATCACTAATTTTCCGACTTGTCCGTCCAAGTTCTACTGATATTTCTAATGGAACTTCTTGAATTAAACTAATGTCGCCATTCACACCCTCAACATTACCTTGTCCAAAGTTTTGAAACTGAACACTTTGCGCATTAACTGGTTGCGCAGCCACTGGTGGTGGAGCTTGATAAACTGGAGCCGCCACTGGCGCAGGTGCCACAGGTGCCTGTGGTGCTGACGCCGCTGCTACAGGTGTTGGAGCTGGCGCTGGCGCCGCTGCAGGCGCGGGAGCAGGTGCCGGACTAGGTTCAGGTTCTTCTTCAGAGTTATCCAAACTACTTACTAGTTGCTGAGCGGTTTTGACAGTCATCAGCTGAAAAATCTCCGAATCAATTAAATCCCCTATTTTCATATCAAAAGCGATTAATACTATTTTTTCCTGCGGATCAATCCCAACTCTTTCAGCGGTTAAATTTTGTATGTCATCATAGATGGTTTCAGGCGGAGAAATATCAACTTTTTTTCCTACCATTTCTGAAAGCGATGTCGAAGACGAACCTATCATTTGATTCATCGCTTCGCCAATTGCACTTAAATGTAATTCGCCAAGTTCATCCGCGATATTACTACCATCGCCACCCATCATTAAATCGGTAATTACTTTAACATCTTTTTCGTCAATTACCAGTATATTTTGTCCTTCTAATCCCACAGTATAATCAACTTTAATCGTTACACAAGGATTTTCAAAGGTACTAACTAAATCATAAAAACTCGTTTCCGATACACGCGGTGTTGTAATGGATACTTTATGCCCCAAAAGAGTATAAAGTGTAGTTGCCGCTGTACCCATGCTGATATTGCCGATTTCACCGAGCACATCCTTCTCTTTATCTGTCAAAAGAGAACTTTCACCACCAGTGTCATCGCCTGTATCGATTGAACCGAGTAATGCGTTGATTTCGTCTTGCGATACCATATCAGCCATCGATTACAATTCCTTTCTCCTCTACCAGCTCGGTTATTTTAATTGCCATCTTATTCCTAGAAATACCCGGCAAACCGAGAAACTTCAGTTCGTCTTTTACATAAACTTCTAACGCTTGTTCACAATAGCTATCAAGCACCAAAACATCTCCTAAAGATAATGTCAATAATTCATAAAGATTCAAACGCGATCTGCCAACCACAGCTCTTACATCAACAGAAGACGATTTGATACTCCCTATCAAAGCATCTGTTTCAATTTCATCCTTCTCACGCTTATGCCCGCTAGCGAACCACAAGCGCGAAGATAAATTCGGTAAAATAGGCTCGATTACATAATGAGGTATTCCTATATTAATCATACCCTCTGTATTACCAACTTTAACATTATATGTTATAAGCGCAATTGAATCGCTAGGTGGTACAATTTGAGCAAATTGCGCATTTGTCTCTATATTAACCAATTTAGGATGCATCTCTATAATTCCAGACCACGGTTCACACATATATTCAATGATTCTATTCATAATATTTTTTATCAAAACCGTTTCGATCTCTGTTAATTCACGCATCTCTGTCATTGCGTCAGTAGTTTGTCCGCCAAGTAATTTTTCCACCATACAAAAAGCGATATTACAATTGATTTCCAAAATTATTTGACCATCTAAAGGCGCAAAATCAACAATACCAATTATCGCTGGCTGAGATAGAGAATTACTAAATTCACTATACACCATACTCTCTGTTGAAATCACTTCTATTTCTACAACAGAACGCAAGTATCCACTAAGGAAATTATTAACTAATCTTCCGATATTATCATGGATGATTTCTAGAGTCCTGAGCTGATCTTTCGCGAACTTGTCTGGACGCCTAAAATCATATTTTTTAACTTTCTTCTCTTTAGTATCTTCTATCTCCGCGACGTCAACTTCGCCGGCGCTGAGCGCATTAAGCAGATCATCTATCTCGCTTTGGCTCATTACATCAGACACGACTCTCACCCCCTTTTAACATGGTGCTTTTGCCTGTTATTGTATAATGAATTCTATAAACAAAACATCATCTATTTTATCGGGATCAATTTCTAAGGTTTCTATCACAACATCTGTAACGTCTTCTTGAACTCTTTCAAGATTGGCTAATTGCTCCTCGCTTCTATTCATAAAATATTTTCTAATTTCATTCACTATATCTGTTTTATTTGCGGTTAACGCAGCTAATGTTTCTTCGTCTTGTACATATTTAATTACGGGGCTATACTTTAAAATGCGTTTTCTCGCATTTTCTTGTCCCTCAAGCGTTTTAATATTAGTGTACTGTACATCTAGCGGGAATTCCGCGTAAACAATCTCTACTTCTTTTTCTTCTTCGTCACCTTTAGGCACGAGAAAGAAAAAAGCAAGGGCGCCTAGCACTAATAAAAGTACTATAGCAACAACCGCAATAATGATAATCTTTTTTTTGTTCATAAAACACCCCTATTGATCAGGTTCTTTTTCCGTCTCTTCCGCCGTCAAAACAACTATATCCACGCGCCTATTCATCGCCCTACCCTCAGCTGTATCATTACTAGCAACTGGTCTATTTTCTCCATAACCAATAGGTGCAAATCGCAACTTATTCATACCCTTATCTTCAGTAAAATAACGAACAACTCTTGAAGCCCTACCAGTAGATAATTCCCAGTTCGAAGGAAATTGCAAAGTGTTTATCGGTATATTATCCGTGTGGCCTTCTACTCTAACCGCTCTTTCCGCAAAATCACCACTAGACAAAATATCTGCCATATAGTCTAATAGCTCGTTTGCATCCGTTTTGATATCTGCCTCACCCGGATCAAACAAAACATTATCAGGAAAAGTTATCTTAACTCCTCGTTTACCAATATCCACCTGAAAATCAAAATCCTTGCCTTTATTTTTCTTAAAATCCTCTAAAGCTTTTTTAAGAGCTTTAGCTTCACGCCTTTGTCTAATCGATTCCTGATCTTGCGTTAGTTTGCTTTCAGGCATTCCGTCAAAAAGGAAATCAGCCTGTTGCAACGATGCCCCGCTTTCCAAAACACCTGCCGAACCCTGAAAAGACTTCATTATTGCAGTGAATTTTTTATTATCAACAGTAGACATCGCAAACAGCAAAACGAAAAAACACATCAAAAGCGTAACTAAGTCACCATAAGTCGCCATCCATTCAGGAGCGCCAGCTGGTGCGTCTTCTTCTTGTTTTTTTCTACTCATCGCCAGCCTCTCCTTCGCCAACTAGCGTTTTGCGAACCGTCGGTGACAAGAATGCCTTTAACTTTTCTTCTATAATTCGAGGATTCTCTCCCGCTTGTATCGAAAGCAAGCCCTCTACCATGATCTCTTTAACTAAAAGTTCTTCTTCGCTACGAATCGCCAATTTAGAAGCAATAGGAATAAAAAATAAATTGGCAAGCAAAGAACCATAAAATGTAGTAAGCATCGCGACCGCCATCGAAGGACCAATCGCATTAGGATCACTTAAATTCTGAAGCATAGCAACCAAACCGATAAGCGTACCGATCATACCAAATGCTGGCGCCAAACTTCCTAAAATTTCAAACATCTTCTTGCCGCCAGAATGTCTACCGCTTATATAAAACATTTCTGTTTCCAGAATCGTTTTGACAAGTTCTGGATCTGTGCCGTCAACTATTAGCATTACACCTTTTTTTAAAAAATCATCTTCTATCGTTGAAACCGCTTCTTCTAAAGCAAGCAAACCTTCACGCCTTGCAACGTTAGCAAGCTCTATTACCTTTTGAATAATCTCTCCAGAATTATCAGAACCATTATTCATCGCCTTACCAAAAACTTTACCTATACCTAGCATCCTATTCATAGGGATAGCGACAAAACTAGCGGCAAAAGTACCACCGATAACGATAATAATAGAACCCGGGTCTATATAAGCACCTAACCCAGCGCCACCAGAAAGAATACCCCAAACGATTAGACCTAAGCCAACGACTATGCCCCCTAGAGTACCTATATCCACTAAAACACCTCTTCCCTAACAACATCGCCGCAATCAGGCAAAACTTTAATCTTACGATGATAAGCAATAATTCTGCCCACTATCTCATCTACCGATTCCCTAACGATAATTTTTTTATCATTATCCATAGAAATAACTGTATCGGGTGTCGATTCAACAAATTCAATCATCTCGCAATTAATATATAATTCTTTATCATTTAATCTAGTAACTCTTATCATTTTAACAAACCATAGCGCTTTTTTCAACTAAAAACCATCTAATTACCATTTTTTATAACGCATGATAGAGAGGAGTTTTCCCCTCTCTAAAATTCATTTATCATTAACGTTTAAGATTAACCAATTCTTGTAACATTTCATCCGTGGTCGTAATAACACGTGAATTCGCTTGGAAACCTCTCTGTGTCGTAATCATATCCGTAAATTGCTGCGATAAGTCAACATTAGACATTTCAAGAGCTCCCGCTTGCAATTCACCCAAAGAACCCGACTTAGGAGAACCATATTTTGGCGTACCCGAGTTAGCGGTGTCAACGAATAAATTGGAACCAACTTTTTCAAGACCTAAATTATTATCAAAATCAGCTAAAAGAATAGTGCCAAGCACTTTCTTTTCACCATTAGAAAATGTTCCTTGTACTTTACCATCAGAGCCGATATTATAACTACTCAAAACACCAGCAGCCGAACCATCAATAACCTTACCTTTAGCATCACTAGCGCCTGCAAATTGCGTTAAATTAGCAAACGCACTTTTTTCTGCTGCACCTTGCTTATAAAGCGGTAATTTTACATCTTTGGCACCAGGAGCAGCAATTGTAAGTGACCAATCAGCTACTTCTGTGAATTTAGTTGGGTCAACCTCTCCTGTTGCAGCACTAGGCGCTAAGGAATTAGCATTAGGACTAAAAATGCCTAAAAATTTTCCCGACTCATCAAACTTCGCATAATACGTAGTTTGGTCAGGTGCCGGATTTGTTACCGTTTCAGAATAAGTTTTTGTTTTTTCATCGTACTTAATATTATATGCTTTTTGTAAATCGCCTACTGCATTACCACTTAAATTAGGATTAGAAAATTCCAAAGCCCTAAATTGCCCTTTTACAGGAGGCGTTGCAGTATCAGCAAAATCTATCTTTTCACCAAAATTAATAACTACTTTATTCGTATTACCCAAACTATCAAAAACATCAATCGATGTCGAATAAGCAATAAATTTATTGTTCTTAGGATCGAGTTTCGCTTGTGTATTTGAATTTATATTACTACCAACAGAAATTTTAGTAGTAGCGGTCGCTTTTTTAGTTTCTGTTTTATCTATTACTATTGGTTCATAATTGGTTCCCAACACCTTTAATCCGCTACCAGTAACAAGTGTACCCAATTTATCAATCGTAAAATTACCCGCTCTAGAGAAAAAACGATTTTGATAATTCGGGTCATTAGTAACAACGAAAAAACCGTTACCGTTAATCATAATATCATTAGGATTGTCTGTTCTCTGTGTGGAACCTTGGGTATGGTTAACGCCCATCATACCAACGGTAACGCCAAGTCCAACTTGTTGCGGATTTGTACCACCAACGCCACCCTGCGGCCCGCTAGCTCCTTGTACAGTCTGCGTATAAACTTGTTTAAAATTCACCATTTGACCTTTATAGCCAACAGTATTAACGTTAGCTATATTATTACCAATTACATCCATTCTAACCTGGTGTGTCTTTAAGCCAGAAACACCAGAAAACATTGATCTCATCATAATAGTATCCTCCTGAAGAGGTGCGCGCTTTCGTCTGTCATTCGGAAAGCGATAACTTCCTTAAGGTCCAGTTATATAAAAATCGCACCATCTATTTTTGTAATTAATTTAGTTTCTATATCTCTCGGTTTTGCCGCTGTAATAATTGTTCTATTCGCAACACTTGCAATTAGAAGCTTATTTTCCATTACGACAACTGCATCCTTGACGCCCTTTGCTCCAGCCTCATCCATCGCAAGCTTTAACTTCTCTATTTCTTTAGGGCTTAAATCTATCCCTCTAGTTTGCAAACGTAATTGAGCGTGTCTAGTGAGTTTTATATCATCTTGCTCCATTTTTCTGATGACATCTTTAAAACTCTGTCCGCCCGTTTCATTCTGATTACGGTTAACCCGTTTCGAATTGTTTGCTTTCTGCGTTTGACTGAGAATAAAGGCATTATCTACACGTTTATTCATTTTAGACTCTTTTCTTATTCCCCGTAAGCTTCTTTGGCTAATGATTTTTTAACCGATACCTTTATCGCTTCCGTTAAAGAGTTATTTAACTCTTTTAATTCGTTCTCGTTTAAAATTTCCATCAGCTTATTTGCTTCTTCTACTAATTTTTCTCTTTCGCTTAATTCAGTTTTCTCGGCTTTGTCCGCTTCATCGGTTTTTTTCGTTTTATCATCATTTTCTTTTTCGGCTATACTAGCTTTAATCGATGAAACCTCTTTTTTTACGTCATCTAAACCTTCAACCATAGCCTGCATCGATTCTACCGACGTGAACTGCGCCATCTGAGCAATAAAATCTTTGTCTTCTAATGGACTAAGCGGATTTTGATGCGAAAGCTGTGTCATTAACACTTTCAAAAACTGTTCTCTGCCCATTTCTTGATTTTTTTTCAGTTCATCCGTTTTATTCTTGGCATCGATTTGATCAAGCTTTTTTTGTTGTTCCGCCGTTATCGTTCCCGTTACTCTACTTACCATTTTACCCCCTTAGGCTAAATGTTCAAAAGTTGTTTCTGCTACTAAGGCTGATAGCGACCTAATATAGCTCTCTTTACCTTCTTCAACGTTTGCATCAAAATCAATTCGTCGACGATAAGCGCTTTGATTTTGCCCGTCACTTTCTTGATTATCTTTATTGACATTCACATCAAAGGACATATCGCCAAAGCCTTTGTCTCTAAGTGAATTTTTTAAATCTTCAAGATTGGCTTCTATTGCCTCTTTAACCATCTGTGATGCCACATCAAATCTAGCAATAATGTTTTCGTTATGCACTTCAATTTTTAAATCTACCTTACCAAGCTGTTCTGGTTTTAATTTTAATATCATTTCCGAGCGTTCACTTAACAATGGCGCTTTTTCAATCGCATCGTTCACTTGCGCGAAAATCGCCTGTCTAGTCATCGTCCTCATTTCGCCAATGCGCTGATTGCTAAACTGAACTTTATTATCAACTTCTGACTCCGATTGTTCGAGTCTAACAAACAGATTTGCTTCATCTGTATTCTTGGCAGTAGCTAAAGGTTTTTTAATATCAAGCGTAGATATCACAGGTGCTTCCTTTTCTTTACTGTTCTTTGTAATCTCGCCTTTTAAATCCTTTAACAAACTCAAAAATTCATCGCTTTTACCGTTCGTTTTATCTTGTTGACTTTCATTTGATGTTTGACGATTTGTTTCCATGCTCTCTATAACTTTATCGAGTTTACTTAACAAATCACCACTTATAACGGGCTCTTTTGGCGTTTCTGCATTCTTTTCTAAATCGCTAAGCGTTTTATTAAATTTTAATTGTTCGTCATTATTCGCGAGCAAAGTCTCGACTTCGATAAGTAAATTATTTAAAGTTTCCTTTAAATCGCTACCCTCTAATGAAATTTGAACAACGCCCACCTCTTGCTCTTGAGCGGCGTCTTTCTTTTCTATAAAGTTTACGATCGTCTCTAATAAAGCGCTAATTTGACTTAGAAGGGAATAATCAATTCCATCTTCCTTATTAAGTGCTTCCTCCTTATTGGCGACCGCTTCAAACTCTAAACCAAGTAACACATCAACCGCTTGTTTTAATTCTTCGCTTACGTTTTCTTCGCTTTCGATAACTATTACTTCTGAATCTAATCCCTCTTTTTCTCCTTGTTCTTTGATAGCCGCTGTTACTTCTTTTATTTTCGCAGAATTATCAGCTGGCGTTTTCAAAGCTTTAGAATTTTGCTCTGCTTTTTCCGTTTTCCCAAGTTCTTTTAAGCGCGGTCTATCCTCTTTTTTTCGAGCTTCTAAAGTTTGGTTAAAATCGTTTCCAGGAGCCTTTCGCGATGCTTTCGGACTAGGCTTGGCTTTGACGAAATCTTCTTTCGGCGCCAGCCTTGCCCCCCTTACTAATTCCATAGTTCCTCCTTATTCGAGGCTTGGTAATGCTATTTTGGTAGATATCTCTGTTGAGAGATTATTGTCGAGCCGTGACAAAATACTAGCAATCTTTTCTGGCGGAAAAGAACGCAACAAGTCAAGCGCTAACTTTTTATCCGAAATCGAAATAACTTCACCGCTATCAAGGCTATAGTCTTCAACCTTATCGGAATTCCAATACAAACGCCTAACAATATCAGCGACTTTACTATCATCAACCGATTCATAAATGCGCACAAGCTCTTTTAGGTTATCGTCATAATCCTTATAGATGTTTAATGATTTATATAAATCTTTAGAAAAATCATCCTCTTTGCCAGCTAAAAGATAATCATTAGCTATTGCAGTGGTCAATTGATTAACAAATGCAGAATCTCCCGATAAAGCCAGCACTTCTCCGCCGAGTTTTGCGCCGATTTTTTGATAAATTTCTGCCAATTCTTCTATGGTATAGGTGTTCGTGTTCGCGATTAGTGTTACTAGTTCTTCTGCTTTTTTTATTTTTAACAATTCTGCCTGTTGCCTTATGTTTTGTTTAGCTGCTTTTTGTTTTTGATTTAGCGCCTTAACTTCATTTAGTTGTTCATCATTTAAATAAGACATTATCTTCGCTACATCAGCTTCAAATAATCTACTATTGATGTCAACTATTTTTTGCGCCGTTAAATTTTGATAAATTTCCGCCACAGTTTTATGCGGATCTATATCTTCATCCAGTATAATTTTGATTTCCTCGCCTGCAGCAATAGTGTCCAAAGTGGCAATAAAATCAGCTTTAACCTTTATTTCTTTGGCTCGTTCTTCATCGATTTGCGAGAGAATATTTCCTATTGCACCAGCGCCTTGTTTCTGGCTTTTAATCGCTTTAATTAAACGTTCTGTTTTATTAGGCGACAACCTGATCATCGCTTTTATCACTTCATCGTAAGTATCTTTATCATCCGTTTTAATCACGTTTAATTTATCAATAGCTCGCTCTTGCTCTAATTCAAGTAAATAAACGGCAATTTCAGCTACTTGATCGCCGTTATCACCAGCGGCAATTTTATTAGCAAAACTCTCGCCTATACCAAAAGGAGCATAAACCAACATTTGATCAGCCATTTCTTGAAAAGGTTTTACCATAAAATAAAGACCTACTAAAATCAAAATTGGAATTAAAATAATCAATACAATTGCGATAATGACTTTTTTCATCTCTTATCTCTGTCCTTTTTATCTAAAAATTTTGCTAAAATATAAAAACCAAAGCCCAAAACAACGACTAACACCAAAGCTAACATCGCTAAAACTATAAAACTCAACGCCATCATCTCCTCAGTCTCACTCCGATATTTTATTTGATTCCTTATAGGTGATTAAACTATCGACCAAAACGTTCTCTGCTCTTAGCTCTTCTTCGCGAAATAGAGCGAGCTCTTTTTCCTTGATCTTTTCCATTTTTTTCTTTTCTTGTGTTGCCGCCTGTAATAACGCGCGCGCCTTTCGCACGGCTTTTTCAGCAAGCGCTATTTCTTCTTCTTTTTCAGCAACTGCCACTTCATAATAATTACTACTGATATTATAGTTACGAAAACTGGCAGCCGAAACACCATCACTCAAAGCTTTTTCCATATCTTTTAAATAAGAAAAACGAGCGTTTTTTAAGGCTTTTAACTCTAATTTTGCATTTTCTAAAGCCTGAACAGCCATCGCTAAATTATTTTTAGCATTGCGCTCGCTGTCTTGCCTATATTTTAAAATATTTTGATATTTAAAACGAAAACCAGCCATAGTTTATCTTTTACCCCGCTTCTAGCGCCAAACTTTGCAATCTGCTTATGGTCTCGTCTAAATCTATTTTTTCATCCGTTAATTGCGTCAAAAATTTTTTTATTTCACCATTCATATCAATCGCTTTATCAATTTCTGGATTAGAACCCTTGGCGTAAGCGCCAATATTAATCAAATCCTCAGATTCTTGATAAACAGCCATCAATTCTTTAATAATACGAGCATCGGATTGATGCGTCTTGGAAACAATATTGTTCATTACACGGCTAATACTTTGCAAAACATCAATCGCTGGGTAATGTGCCTTATGCGCTAAAGCTCTCGAGAGTACAATATGACCATCTAAAATACCTCTAGCAGTATCAGTAATCGGCTCATTCATATCATCGCCATCTACCAACACGGTATATAAACCAGTGATAGAGCCGATATCAGAGTTGCCCGCTCTCTCTAAAAGTTTAGGTAACATCGCAAAAACTGAAGGAGTATACCCTCTAGTTACTGGTGGTTCACCAACAGCTAGTCCAACTTCTCTTTGCGCTAAGGAAAAACGTGTCAACGAGTCCATCATCAACATCACGTTTTTGCCTTGATCACGAAAAAATTCCGCAATAGCTGTCGCGAGGAGAGCTCCTGTCACACGAACTAAAGCAGGTTGATCAGAAGTGGCAACCACCACCACTGAACGCTTTAATCCCTCTGGACCTAAATCGTGTTCTATAAACTCTCTGACTTCACGTCCCCTCTCACCAATCAGAGCAATAACATTAATATCAGCGCGCGTATTACGGGCTATCATACCCATTAAAGTAGATTTACCTACACCTGAACCAGCAAAAATGCCCACCCTTTGCCCTTTGCCAACAGTTAAAAGACCATCTATCGCCTTGACGCCCAGCGACAAGGGATCCTTTATTCTTTGCCTAGTCAAAGGATTTGGCGGCATATTATTAACGGTATAAATTTTCCCATCTGTCACAGGATCTTTACCGTCTATTGGATTTCCAACGCCATCGATCACTCGCCCTAAAAGTCCATAACCAACATGAACGTTCAAAGGATGTCCAGTAGCGTATACTTTACAACCGCTACTAATCCCCGCCATATCACCAAGCGGCATCAACAAAACTGTACTATCTCTAAAACCAACCACTTCACAAGAAACCGTCCCTTTATGATCAAACGGTACAATATGACACATCTCACCAAGTTTAACTTGCGGCCCAGTTGATTCTATTGTCAGACCAACAACTTTTTTAACCCTACCAATATAAGTTATTAAATTTCTTTCTTCAACCGCTTTTATAAAGCGTTCAATCATAATATTCTCCCGCTAAAAGCGAATTCATGATTTTTGTCAACTGTTCAAACTGACTTGCAATACCAACGTCAATACTACCAGTATCACTATCGATCACACAATCACTATGATCAAGAGAAAGATCTTTTTTGATTTCTATATCTTCAACACCCTCTATCATTGCCAATACTTTTGATTTGTTCGCCACCACATAATCATAATCAAAATCGGAAACCCTAACAGTTAAATTAGCGGTATACGTGATATTGTTTATACCTTTTCTAATAATATCAATGATATAGGATTCATCTTCTATTTCTCTATTAATAATATTTTTGACACTTTTCAAGCAAAGATTAATCACATCAGATTCTAACTTAGAAACAAATTTTTCTCTATTTATCTGCCACTCTTCTTTGATCATTAGCGCTTCGTCTATTAAAACTTGCGCTTCTGAGCGCCCGACATCTAAACCCTGCGCAAAACCCGCATCTTGCGCCTCTTGTCTAAATGTGTCATATTCTGACCTAGCGTTCTCTCTTGCCTCTTCCGCCAAAGCTTCAGCCTCAAGCCTAGCTTTATTCAAAATTTCTTCAGCTTCAGCCTCAGCCTTTGCCAAAATAGCCAAAGCTGCCTCTTCCGCTTGTTCGGTCAAAGAGCCAGCGCCAATAGCTATATTGCCCGCGACATTATCGTCGTCCGTATAGGGCGGCTTTGTTATTTCGGGGCTAATGCTATAACTTTTGCTGTCCAAAATAATACTAGATGACTTAATTAATCTAGACAATCATATCATCTCCCCCGCCACGAGAAACAATAATCTCGCCCGCTTCTTCTAACTTCCTAATTACATTAACAATTTTTTGCTGCGCATCTTCAACATCTTTCAAACGCACAGGTCCCATAAACTGCATATCTTCTTCTAACATTTCACGCATTCTGCTCGACATATTCGATAAAATAAGTTCTTTAACCTCATCGGTTGCCGATTTAAGCGCCAATGCCATATCGTTATTTTCAATATCGCGAATAAAGCGTTGAATTGCTGTGTTATTAAGATTGATAATGTCTTCAAAGACAAACATTCTTTTCTTGATATCTTCAGCGAGCTCTGAATCTTGAACTTCAAGCGACTCGATAATAAAACGCTCTGTGCCTCTGTCAACAGCATTCAAAATATCAACAATAGCCTGCACACCACCAGTAGCAGCGTAATCTTGCGTGACCATAGAAGACAATTTTCGTTCTAATACAAGTTCTACTTCTTTGATTACATCTGGCGCCGTAGCATCCATTTGCGCGATTCTTTGCGCGACATTCGCTTGTTTCTCCTGTGGTAAAGCGGATAAAATCGTCGCCGCTTGCGCTGGGCTTAAATAGGATAATATCAATGCCAAAGTCTGCGGGTGTTCATTTTGAATAAAATTCAAAAGCTGACTTGCATCAGCTTTTCTAACAAAATCAAAAGGTCTAACTTGCAAGGAAGCGGTGAGTTTATTAATAATATCCGTCGCCTTTTGCGAACCCATAGCTTTTTCTAGCACTTCCTTAGCGTAACCAATTCCGCCTTCAGAAATAAACTCTTGAGCTAAGCAAATTTGATAAAATTCTTCTAAAATTTCATCCTTTTCCTGCGGTGTAACCTTTCTTAAATTAGCAATTTCAAGTGTCAATTCTTCTATTTCTTCTTCCTTCAAATGATTAAAAAGTATAGCAGATTTTTCGGGTCCAAGCGCAACCAAAAGAATCGCTGCTTTCTCCTTGCCACTTAAATCAGATTTGTTTTCCATTAACTCTTACTCCTCATTCATCCAAGAACGCAACAATTGAACCACAATATCTGGGCTGGCATCAATAAATTTCTCAATTTGAAACTTAGGACTAGATCTATCTTGGAAATCTGTATCAATTTCAGCGAGTTCTTGTTGCTCTTCAATAATTTCTTGCGTCTCTTGAATAACAGCCGAACGCCTTTTCCTAAGCAAGAAGAAAGCGAGTACAGCTAAAATAAGAATAGCGCCTACTATAATGCCAATAATGTATATCGGTACGCCGAATACCGTGTTTTCTTTTTCTTCTTCAAAAGGCACTTCAGGATCGACATGAAAAGACCAAGCCGACACACTAATTTTCTTTTCATCCCTAACACCTGCAGCGCTTAATACCATTTCTATAATTGTCTGTTTATCAACTTCAGATAAATTATTATCCTCCAAAATATCACTATTTATAATAATAGCTATTGACAGATCGACTATTTTCCCCGGCGCTTTAACAATTTTCTTTTGGATTTCATTTAATTCATAATTATAAATCTCTTGTGCTTTATTATAATCGGAATTACCATTATTAAGCGTAGGATATTGCGGAGTATCCGTCGTATTACTATCTGTACCAGCAACTCCACCAACACCGCCAGCAACTACGTTTTCTTTCAACGTGTTACTAGAACGAATAATGCCCGCAACTTCACCTTCAACAGGCGGCGAGTACTGCTTAATATCCGTCTGTTCACTATCAAAATCCAACTGTACATGCGTTACAACAGAAATATTTTTCTCACCATAAATTGTACCTAATAGCGTTTTAATACTTTCATTAATACTATCCTGTAACTCATTTTGGTGTTTATCTCGTCTCAAACTTTCGGCGTTCTCGCTACTAGTAGCATTCAACTGCACACCGTTTTGATTTATAATCGTGATCGTCTCACGCGTTAAGCCTTTAATTGCGGTTAAAACAAAATTTTCTATACCTCTAATGCTATCCTCGCTCAAAGTTTGACCATCGGTAATTGTCAATTTAACAGATGCCGACGATACATCCTCTTCCAAATTTAAAAAACTTGTATTTTCCTTAACATTAATAATAACCCTAGCGTTTTCTACCTGCGCCAAAGTTTTAAGGGCGTTTTCTAATTCGGATTTGGTTTGATAAAGGAAAACCTTGTTTTTTTCAGCTGTGGTCTGCGTGAAAGTCAACTTACTCATAGCATCAGCAAAGGTGAAGCCGTTATCAGTAGTGATACCTGATAACGCTAATTGCATCCTCGCTTTATCTATCTGTTCTTTTTCCACCGATATAGAAGTTGCATTATTTTCGCTTTTCCACGCAATGCCTAATTCATCCAATTTTGTAGTTATTTCCGCCGCTTTTGTCTCTGTTACACCGCGCACTAACACAACATAATTAGGGCGAGATAAGGAAACAAAGATACCAATTATAATTATTATCAACAGAGCTACGCCCACGAGCAAAGCAATGCGATTTTTTGGCGATAATTCTTTAAACCATTCCGAAATCTTCGAGCGATATTCGCGAATTGTTTCAGCCATTATATTCTCCTATTATACTTGTAAACGCATTAGCTCCTGATAAGCATCTAAAACGCTTTTACGCACCTGCAAAGCAAAATTAAGTGTTATTTCTGCCTTTTGCGAAGCGATCATCGCTTCATGCAGGTTATCAATCTCTCCTGTAGCGATCATTCTATCATAAGCATTAGAAATAAGCTCAGCTTGGCTGACCTTTTCTAAAGAATTTTGCAAAAAATCTCGGAAACCAGTTTCTTCTTTTTTTTGAACACCCTGCATGACTTTCGAATCCGATAAATGATTTGCTATATTATGTATCTGCATTTAATGCCCCCTAGCCAATTTCTAAAGCTTTCATTGCCATCGCTTTACTACTATTAACGGCAGTAACATTTGCCTCATAAGCTCTAGTTGCCGAAATCATATTGACCATTTCTGTCACGGTATCAACGTTCGGCATTTCAACATAACCCTCGTTGTTAGCATCAGGATGTCCAGGGTTATATACCAATTTAAACGGTGTCTTATCCTCAACGATAGCAGAAACCTCAACACCCGAGCCAATATTTCCACGACCAATAGCCCCCGCTAAAACCTGAGAGAAATTGGAACTTTTTTCACTTAAAACAGCCATTTGCCGACGGTAAGGTGTGCCCGCTGCCGTTCTTGTCGCGTTAGCGTTAGCAATATTTCGAGCAATGATATCCATACGCAAACGTTCAGCGGTCATGCCAGAAGAACTAAGTTCTAAAGCTCTAAAAACATTCATCTACATGCCTCCTTTAATCGCGGTTTTAAGTCTTACAAATTGTCCATTAATTTGCTTTATCATCGCGTTGTATTTGATTTGATTAGAAGCGTTTGCTGCCATTTCTGTATCGACATTCACATTATTACCATCTAATCTATAACTAGTGCTTCTATCTTTTTTTATTATCGGTTTAAGAGTACCATTTATTAAGCCATTATTATTAAAATGTCTGCTATTTGTCCGCGTTAAATCAGTGTTTTTAGCACCTAAATAATCAACTAACATCGATTCAAAATCAATATCGCTTCGCTTATAGCCCGGCGTATTAACATTCGCTATATTATTAGCAATCAATTGTTGCCTCAACCAACTAGCGTCCAAGGCTTTTTTTTGTATATCAATTTGAGTAAAAGAATTTTCAAACATAAAAACACTCCATCTAACGAAACTTAACTAATTAAATATCGGCTAAGTAAAAGACTTATTTTAATTAAATCTAAATATTATGATAACACAATTAAATATAAATGTAAACGTTTTAACTTATTTTTCACATTGCAACTGCAAGCGCAATTTCTCATTTAAAATTTTAATACGTGTTCCTTTCATACCCAATGAATGAGAAGTAATAACACCCGCGCTCTCTAATTTACGCAAGGCATTTACTATCACAGATCGAGTAATACCTGCTCTATCAGCAATTCTCGAAGCGACCAAAATTCCTTCGTCACTATCCAATTCATCAACAATATTCTTGACTGCTTCTAATTCCGAATAAGAAAGCGTATTAATTGCCTTTTCGACAATAGCAATTTGTTTTGCATCTATTTCTTTGCGCTTTGTTTCAGCACTAATAATTTCTATTGCAGCAATTGTACTAGCTTGCTCACAAAAAATCATATCCGCTTCTGTTAATTCGACATCACTCGCAAATATTACCGCCCCCAAACATTGCTGATTAATATTAATCGGTAAAACAGAAATGAGTTTTTTGCTCGCCGTCGGTATATATTTTAACATTGCTTCAGATGCCATATTATAAAGCTCCGCTGGTAAAGCTAACAATTTTTCAACATCTAATTTCTCTGCAAAATCACAGTCACCAAAAATACAATCTTCTTTCTTGTTAAGGCTATAGCCTAATAAAAAACCTTGATTATCAATAATATAAGCATCGCGCTTACCTTCACCAAAAATTTCAGCTAAATCGTTAAAAGAAAATTTATCGTTTTTTGCATCGTTAAGCACGGTTTTTACCTTTATAATTCTTTCATATAAGCTCATATCTACCTCTCACCTTTCATCGTCTAATAGTACTATTATATATTATCTAGTTATGTACTATTCTTTATGTTCTAATAATTCTATTGTTTTTTCTCTACCTTATAAGAACATTCCTTATTACTACATCTGATTTCTTGTTTCTTTTTTGTCCTATAATCAATTAAAGGTTCTTTACATTGCGGACAAAGTTCACCTGTTGGTTTATGCCAACTAATAAAACGGCAATCTGGAAAAGCAGAACAACCATAAAAACTTTTATACTTCTTTGTTTTTCGTTCTACAATATCGCCAACATTACATTTTGGACACGTCACTCCAATACGATTTAACAAAGCTTTTGTATTCTGACAATCAGGATAATTGGAACAGGCAATAAACTTACCAAAGCGGCCATGTTTAATCACCATTTTAGCGCCACATTTATCACAAATTTCATCGGTTTCTTCATCTAAGCTGATTCTTTCTAATTCTTCCTCTGCTTTATCTAAATCCAATTTAAAATCTTGATAAAAATCCCTGATAACCGTTCGCCACTCCGTTTTGTCTTCTTCAATACCATCCAGAGATTTTTCTAAACCCGCTGTGAAAGTTACATCAATTACATCATCAAAATAACTCTCCATGATGTCATTAACTAACACACCCAGCTCCGTTGGATAAAGTGCCTTCTTCTCCTTACCGACATAACCGCGCGCTAAAATTGTCGAAATAGTAGGTGCATACGTTGACGGTCTGCCAATTCCTAATTCTTCCATCGCCTTAACAAGAGTTGCCTCTGTGTATCTAGGTGGCGCTTGTGTAAAATGTTGATTTGGCAACAATTTTTTCAAATCAACAATCTCACCTTCAGTTAATTCAGGTAAAATGACATCATTGGTTACAGCATAACTATAAAGTCTGAGAAAACCGTCAAATACTAACTTAGACCCCTGAGCTTTAAACTCATAATCACCATTCTTTAATAGTAATTTTAACTGTTCGTATTCAGCTATTGCCATATGACTAGCAACGCTTCTTTCCCAAATCAGCTTATAAAGTTTAAATTGATCCTTTGTCAAATATTTTTCGATTTCGGCTGGCACCAAATCAACATCTGTTGGTCTAATCGCTTCATGCGCATCTTGCATTCCCTTGGCTACTTTACCTTTGCTTAGTTTACCGAGGTAATTTTCGCCATAATTAGTCTGTATATAAGACTCTATAGACTTTGTAGCTTCAGGGGCAATTCTCGTCGAATCTGTACGCATATAGGTGATTAAACCTATTGTTCTACCAGAAATTTTAATTCCTTCATATAACTGCTGGGCATTAATCATCGTCTTTTTCGTCGTGAAACCATAACGCGACGCCGCCTCTTGTTGCAAACTAGAAGTAATAAATGGAGCAGGAGGTTTTCTCTGTCTTTTAGCTTTTTTAATTTCAACGATTTTATATTCTTCGTTTAAACCAGCTAAAATGGCATCGACAGCATCCTTGTTAGCTAAAGCGATCTTTTTTCCGTTTTTTCCATAAAAATTAGCTTTAAATGTATCCTTGTTTTTTTTAAATTCAGCATCTAAAGTCCAATACTCTTCGCTAACAAAAGCCTTAATTTCTCTTTCTCTTTGGCAAATTATCCGCGTAGCAACTGATTGCACTCTGCCCGCCGATAAACCTCGTCTAATTTTTCGCCATAAAATCGGACTAATACTATAACCAACCAAACGATCGAGAATTCGCCTTGCTTGTTGAGCATCAACCAAATCCATATTAATATCCCTGCCATTTTTGATTGCAGTCCGCACTGCATCCTTAGTGATAGCATTAAACGCAACGCGTTCAAATTTATCATTAGAGTTAGCTAATACGGATTTTAAATGCCAAGCTATAGCTTCTCCCTCGCGATCAGGGTCAGTTGCCAAAAAAATTTTATCCGCTTTTTTTGCCTGTTTTTTTAATTCCTTGATTATCTCGCCTTTACCTCTAATCGTAATATAGTGAGGCTCAAAATTGTTATCAACATCAACGCCCATCTTCGATTTAGGCAAATCCCTAACATGACCAACGGAAGCGATAACCTTATAATTTTTCCCTAAAAATTTGCCAATTGTCTTAGCTTTAGCCGGTGACTCGACTATTACCAAATAACTCGCCATAAATCCTCCATTTTTAAATAAACTCCTTCATTTATACACTTTATCAAAAAAATGACAATAAATCAAGTATAGTCACAACATTAAAACGAAACAAAATAAATTTATTTCACTAATTTATCAAAAATTTCTAAATAAACAAAAAACCGCTCCTTATTAATGCAAGCGGTTAAATCTATTAAAATATTGTTTCCATTAGCTTTGGAGCAACAAAACCAGATTTTTTTTCATCATAAAATTCAATCAACTTTCTATTTTCAAGGCAGGCTGCAATGATACGAATACGCTTTTTCCCAAGTTTTTGCTTAGGGAAACCCTTGAATAACAATTCGTCCTTACCATCAACATCAAAAAGCAATCTTGCATAAGTTTTAACATAATAAATAACGGTGTCTTCTAATTCTTCATTATTCATATCACCATCAAAAAATATACGCAGAACCTTTACGATCTCATAAACTACATCCGATTGAGTTGATAAATATCGATTATATGTGTATTCCATAAAATTACCCCCGAAATAATCACCTATTATAAATAACGACAAATTATATGACTTTCTTTAACAATTTTATTGTTTTTCATCTTTATAATAAAAATAAATTTTCCTGAAATTATATTATTTTAATCAAAACAGGGTATAATGCCTATAGCATTAATAATTTAATTACAAAATGGAGGATTAATATGAACAAAGAACAATTTGATAGAGTTAAATCGGCAAAAGGCTTTATTGCAGCACTTGACCAAAGCGGTGGTTCAACACCCAAAGCACTCGCTGCTTATGGCGTAGAAAAGGACGCTTATAAAAATGAAGATGAAATGTTTGATTTAGTGCACGCAATGCGTACACGAATTATCAAAGCGCCAGCGTTTAACTCAGAAAAAATCCTAGGTGCTATTCTATTTGAAATGACGATGGATAGAAAAATTGACGACAAATACACAGCGGACTATCTCTGGCAAGAAGAAGGCGTTGTTCCTTTCTTGAAGATTGATAAAGGTCTTGCAGAACTCGAAAATGGCGTCCAATTAATGAAGCCAATCCCTGAACTCGCCAAAACTTTAGAGCGCGCTAACGAAAGAAATATCTTCGGCACAAAAATGCGTTCTGTCATTAAAGAATGCAACGAAGAATCTATTCAAAAAATCGTCGACCAACAATTTGAAATTGCAATGCAAATTTTCGAAGCTGGTTTAATTCCTATTATTGAGCCAGAAGTTGATATCAATAGCGCTGATAAAGCAAAATCAGAAGCTGTACTAAAGAAAATGATTTTAGAAAAATTAAATGCTTTAGACGAAAACGTGAGCTTGATGTTTAAATTAACTTTACCAGAAGAAGCTGATTTTTACAAAGAAGTAGTCGAGCACCCACGTACACTCAGATTTGTTGCCCTTTCAGGTGGATACTCACGTGAAGTCGCTAATGAAAAATTAGCAGCTAACCACGGCATTATCGCTTCATTCTCTAGAGCTTTATCAGAAGGCTTAAGCGCTGGACAAAGCGATGAAGAATTTAATAAAGTATTAGCAACATCAATTGACTCAATTTACCAAGCATCTATTTCATAATCATAACGAAATTAATAATAAAAACACCAACTCCTCAAAAAGTTGGTGTTTTTTAATGTTAAAAAGCTGACTTTATAGACAACTGCTTTTAAGCATGATACAATAAAAACACAAATTAAAATGAGAATATTTGATTATCTCACGTTGTCATACAGAGGAGCGTTAGCGACGTAGGTATCTTAACGTGAGATTATTATGACAACGCGAAAATAAAAAATGAGAGGTTTTTATGCGTTTTAAACAAGCAATCATACCAAAGAGAGTCGTTGTAAAAGTCGGCACCAGTAGCCTGACCCATCCGTCTGGACTCATCAGTTTTGAAAAAGTAGAAAACATCATTAGACAGTTGATAGAATTAAAAAATAAAGGCAGTGAAGTAATTTTAGTTAGTTCAGGCGCAATTGGCGCTGGCAAAGGTAAACTAAAATTCGATGACCCCAACGCCAGTATTGCCGAAAAACAAGCACTAGCTGCCGTCGGACAAACAATTTTAATGCAATTATACTCAAAATTTGCCGCTGAATATGGTGCAACAGTAGGACAAATCTTACTTTCAAGGGAAGACATCGCCGATAGCAAACGCGGTAAATACTCACGCGATGCGCTGTTAACCCTATTAAAAATGGGCATTATTCCTATCGTCAACGAAAACGATGCCGTCGCCACAGAAGAAATTAAATTCGGCGATAACGACAGGCTATCTGCCATGGTCTGTAATTTGATCAACGCTCCTTATTTAGTCATTCTTTCCGATATTGATGGGCTATATGATGATAATCCAAACAAAAATCCGCAGGCAAAACTAATACCTTATGTCACCACAATAGATGACAATCTCAATTCTTTTGCCAAAGATAGCTCTAGCAATCTGGGGACAGGCGGAATGAAAACCAAATTAATGGCAGCAGAAATCGCCCAAAACGGCGGCGCCGCTACCATCATTGCCGCAGCCAAAGAAAAAAATATTGTATCGCGCATTTTCAAGGGCGAAAACATCGGAACCTATTTTGAAAGGAAAACTAATGATTAAAAACTTAGCAAAAAAAGCAAAAGACGCTTCTAGAATATTAATCAATAAAAGCGATAAGGAAATCAATCAAACGCTAGAAAATATAGCAAAATTATTAATAGAACACAGCGACGATATTATCAGCGCCAATCAAATCGATATTGATAACGCTAAACAAAATAGCATTTCAGAGGTAATGATTGATAGACTACGATTAGATAAAGAACGAATAGAAAATATTGCCAAGGCTGTGATAGCAATTAGCAAATTAGAGCAAGTAAATGGCAGAATTTTAGAAGAATTCACAATTAACGCTGGGGCAACCGTACAAAAAATTAGCGTACCTTTTGGTGTGATTGCCATTATTTACGAATCACGACCTAACGTCACCGTCGATGCTGCTAGCATTGCATTAAAAACCAAAAATGCTGTTGTTTTAAAAGGCGGTAAAGAATCTATACACAGCAACAAAGCAATTATTAAGATAATAAAAAAAGCTCTCATTAAAAGCAACTTTCCTACCGCTAGCATTAGCTTTGTCGACGACAATTCACGCGAGGCTAGTGAAGAATTAATTAAACTTCGCACTTATATTGACTTATTAATCCCGCGCGGTGGTAAGGGTCTAATCAACTGGGTAACGAGTAATGCTACCGTTCCTGTCATAGAAACTGGCGCAGGTAATTGCCATATTTATATCGATGAAGAAGCCGATTTTGAGATGGCACTAAGCATTATAGACAATGCCAAAACAAGTAGACCATCTGTTTGTAACGCCGCAGAAAAAGTAATCATTGCAGAAACGATAGCCACTAGCTTTATACCTAAATTAAAAATGCGCCTTAAAGATAAGGTCGAATTATTAGCCGATGAAAGCGCCAAAAAGTATCTACCGAACGCTAAGCTAATGACAGAAGATGAAAAGTATAATGAATTCTTAGATTATAAATTGGGAGTAATTGTTAGCCAAAATTTAAAAACTGCCGTAAACTGGATTAACCAATATGGCAGCCATCATTCCGACGCTATTATTACTAATAATACAGAAAACGCAAAATATTTTCAAACCGTCGTCGATTCAGCAGCGGTATATCATAATGCTTCCACCCGTTTTACCGACGGTGGCGAGTTCGGATTCGGCGCTGAAATTGGCATCGCTACAAGCAAACTACACGCCAGAGGGCCAATGGCGTTACGCGAAATGACAACATATAAGTATATTATAAACGGAAAAGGCGAAATTAGATAAACTAATTCGCCCTATCCATACTATAATAAACTGTACCCGCTTCTGGCGTACCAAATCCCATTCCTAGTAATTCTTTAACTGTGACAAATTGATAACCTTCGCTCAACAATTTAGGAATTACCAACGCCATAGAATCAACGGTAGAAGAATGAATATCGTGACACAAAACAATATTGCCATTAGCCGCCGTATTAATAATAGCATCATAAGTTTTTTGAGCACTACGCGTTTTCCAATCTACTGGATCAACATTCCAATTGACAAAATAGACACCAAGTTCGCGCGCCACCGCCCTTACTCTATCATTAAATGCACCGTAAGGCGGTCTAACAGCAAGTGAATCAACACCAGTTAACTCATAAATTTTTGCTCTCGTCTGCATAATTTCCGCTTTGACTTGTTGATTATTAAGCGACGTAAAACTTTTATGCGTCCATGAATGTCCAGCAACTTCATGTCCTTCTAATGCCATACGACTTAAAAGTTCTGGATTACTATCTATACGCGAACCCAAAACAAAAAAACTTACATGTACATCATTTTCTTTTAAAATATCAAGTAATCTCGCTGTATCGTCACCAGGACCATCATCAAAACTAAGGGCAATATACTTAGCTTCAGGATTAGAAAGGTCTGACGATGTCGTTTCACTTTCCACAACCAAGTCACTACTACTCGTAGTAATTTCTTCATTTATCGTAGTAGCGCTACTTTCCGTTAAAGAACTCTCCGTCTCACTTATGCTACTAATTGCAACAGAAGATGATTGCTGAGTGGATAATTCATTAACAGGACTATTACTGCCCACTAAACCATCGAGATAATCATAACTAGCAAAGACCGTCTTACTACCTTCTGCCGCGGGCAAATATTTACCTGGTGGCAAAGTGACTTTAATTCCACCTTCAGCACACTGCCATTTATTTAACAATTCATTATCAATCAATCTAAAATCTAAACTATTTTTAAACATTACATGCTTAGTTAAACGCTCAATTTGTTCTTGATTTAATACTTCATTGATATTTAAAACTTCACCAGTCATAATATCTGCATTAAAAGTAGCGATTACCGCCTCGGCATTTGCATAATATTGATTATTATATTCCCCTGTAAATTCAACCACAACATATTTATTATCAATAATATAAGAATTGTAAGTAACAATCAACTCTCCATCATCATACTTACTGATTTCTTCATAAATATTCAAGATTTCCTTTGCCCAGTTTTCACAAGTATCATCTAATTGACCAAGACCACCTTCTGGATAAGAAATATGCGCCAAAAAACTACCCGCATTAACATTAATAATCTGCTCACGACCATATTCACGAAGAGGCGATTCTAAGCTATCCGCATATTCCAAAAACTCTTTTAATTTTTCATCATCTTCGCCTTTTAAAGTCACACCATCATTAACGACAACACCCTCACTACTTTCTGTAATTACTTCTGGTGAACTACTATTCGTAGAAATCGAAGATTTATCAATAGACGAGCTACAAGCTGTAAATAAAAATAATAAACTAAACAACACCAATAAATTAACTTTTTTCCAATTAAACATTTCCACAATACTCCCCAAAATAACTATCAAAGTAACTGTTCATTCAACCCGCGTTGTCATTTAAGTTGCATACACGAGAAACAAGCGAAGCTTGTGACCAATGCGTTGATGAGACAAAGCCAATGTAAGAATCTTAACGCAGGGTGACTAAACATTTATAAACATCTCTGACATTATAACACACTTTCAAAGATAATAAAATAATAATTATTCAATTACACTAAGCTTATCACTAAAAGTATTATCAAATGTAAATATTCAGTCAACGCTGTCATACAGAGGAACGTAGTGACGTAGGTATCTTAACGCGGTTTAAGTGGTAAAAGTCGTAAGATTCCTTCGTCGTTTCTCCTCTGAATGACACAACTTTTACTACTCGACTGAATAGTTACTATCAAATAACAATATCGAGTTTTAAATAATCAAAAATAGCTAGATTTCAAAACTTTTAAGCTATAATTAAACAAATTTCATCTATACTTTATTTAAAAATCATTTTTTATTATACAAAAACTAAAGAAGTCAATAATATAAGCCGATATTTTTGATAGAATATGATATAATTAATTTATAACCATAAACTTTCTAGCAAATTTTCACATACAAAATGGATTTCAACCATCAAGTTTTAATAATAAGAAAAATATAACTATTCAGTTAAATAATAAAATATATAAAACACATAAAATATGAAACCTTTTATTGTGTAATGCACAATAAAAGGTTTTTTAAAATCAAATAAAAAAGTTATATTTTATTTCTATGCAAAAAGGAGAAAAAATGAAGGATTTAAAAGTTTTTTGGAAATTAACGATTTTTTTAGACGGGATTACCTATTTAATACTAGCACCTATGGGCTTTGTCGGCATTTTCATTGCAGGCGATTTTTTTGCCGATCAACATCGATTTGTTTTTGGCTTTATCTCATTATTATCTGCGATAATCTTAAATACAATAGTTGGCTTAATTTTTAGAAAACCGTTCATTTACAATGAATTAGAAGAAATCTATAATGGCGAACCAGATTATCAAAGAAAACAAGAAATTAAAATCAAATTATTAAGATTTCCTTTAAAAGAAGCGCTTGTTATGATTCCTCGCTGGATATTAGGCTTTCCAAGCACATTTATGTTTGCCATCCTATTTATGCCTATCACATTGTCGCAAACTCTTTGGACAGTTGCAATGGGCACAGTGTTAGCATTTTTAGGCTTTTTAAGTAATTTTATGAATGCTGAGAAATTTGTAACTGATATACTAAAAGAAACAAAACTAAACGAAATTCAGGTTGAAGAAAAATATTATGTAAAATTCGGTCTCATGTCTAAATTGAATTTATTAATAATTACCTTTATTATCACCGCTTCTTTTGCCTTTACTTATGTAGCGCATCTCATAAGTATACAATATCTAAAACCAGAAAATTATCTATTATATTACATAGCGGCAACGGGCTTTTTATCGTATATCTTTTTAGCCTTTAGTAGAATTTTTATCTTAGCAATTAAAAAAAGCATCGATAGCGCAAGCGAATCGATTCAAGAAATAGCAGCAAATAATTTAACTCATAAGGGTGTTAGAACGACATCGGATGAAATCGGTACCATCATTAAAAATATAGAATTTATGTCGGACAACTTGAGAAATCTCTTGTCAAAAATTTCATCTAGCGCACTTAGCACAACTGATACAGCCAAAAATTTATCACTCACAGCTCAAAACACTAGTAAAAGCGCTACCGAGGTTTCAAATGCTGTAGGAAATATTGCCAACGGCGCTACTAATCAAGCTCATGATACAAACGAAGCCGCTCATAATATAGAAGAAAATAGTCATTACCTAAATGAAATGATAGAAATTTTAGCAGAACTCAATAAGTCCACAGATGATATCAATGACAAAAAAGAAGAAGGCAAAAATGCCCTCGATGATTTGGCCACACTAATAAATAGCAGTAAAAACGAATCTAAATTTGTTAATCAGATTATACTAGAAACCAACGAAAGTACAGAAAATATTTCCCAAGCTTCAGAAATGATAAAATCCATCGCCGACCAAACAAATCTTTTAGCGCTAAATGCAGCGATAGAAGCGGCACGCGCCGGTGAAGCAGGTAGAGGTTTTGCTGTAGTCGCTGATGAAATCAGAAAACTTGCAGAAGATTCTACTAAATTCACAGAGGAAATCAGATTAATTATAGAAGGATTAAGAGAAAAAGCCCAAAATGCTGTACGTAAAATGGAAAAAGTTGGTGAAATTGTCAATGAACAAGATAATCAAACCCTTAAGACTCAAAACAAGTTTTTAGAAATCGAAAAAGCTGTTGAAAAGAGTAAAAAAATCGTAGAAAAAATCACAAAAAATTCTACGACAATAGAAGAAAAAAATTCGGAAATAACAGGTATTATCGAAAATTTATCTGCCATCGCTGAAGAAAATGCAGCCACTACAGAAGAGGTTTCAGCAAGCGTAGAAATACAAACACAAAGCATCAATAATATCTCCTCAGCTAGTGATGATTTGGCGAAAATAGCTAATGATTTACAGAATGAAGTAGCCAATTTCACCTTATAATTAATTTATACTAATTTCGTTTAAAATTGCATATTTTCGCGTTGTCATTCAGAGGAGTGAAACGACGTAGGAATCTTAACGAGGGAATATGCAAATTAATTTGAGATTAGTATTAAAGCAAAAATCTTAATATGAGTTAAATAAACAAGAGCCAATTTAATGGTTCTTGTTTTTATTATGCACAAAAACGAATGAATATTCACCTAACTAACCTTGCACAAAATCCCCCGCGCTGTCATACAGAGGAACGTAGTGACGTAGGTATCTTAACGCGGGAAGTAACTTTATCCCACGCTTATTAATTTTATGTTTTTATTAGAACAATTAAAGGTATAAAATCAATAACTATAACTATCAAAATAAAGGTGGTAAATATGAAAGCGATAACAGCCGAACAAATGAAGGAACTCGACCAACTGGCAATCAATGATTACAAAATACCTTCTCTACTTTTAATGGAACACGCGGCAATGGCAGTTTTTAAAGAGATTAAAAAAAATCACTCTAAAAAAAGCCGAATTTTAATCGTTTGCGGTAGTGGCAATAATGGTGGTGACGGTCTCGCTTTAGCAAGAATTTTAATCCAATATAAGTATAAACCAACAATTTATTTACTAAGTGAATACGAAAAATTAAGCGATTTATCGAAAAGACAATACGATATACTAAAGCTGCTAAAAGCTAATATCGTTCAAATAGAGGAAAAAGAACAATTAGATTACGCTGATAACTGGGATATTATCATTGATGCTATTTTTGGCATTTCGCTCAATAGAGAAATTAAAGGTATTTACAACGAAGTAATAGAATACATCAATTGCCAATACGCAGAAATAATCAGTTTAGACTTACCATCTGGCGTCGATGCTAGCACAGGTAACGTTCTAGGCAATGCTGTATTCGCCGACAAAACGATCACCTTTGGCTTCAGCAAAATTGGACTCCATCTTTACCCCGCAGCTGAATATTGCGGAAAAATTATCGTCGCTAACATTGGGATTCCTAAGATAGCCTTTAACACGCTAACAAATAACAATTATTATAGACAAGAAATCGATATTATTGATAAAAAATTCCTTCAAAAACTAGCCTATAGAGATGAAAATAGCCATAAAGGAACATTTGGTACAGCTCTTATCATCGCTGGTTCAAAACAAATGACTGGCGCCGCTATGCTCTCCGCCAAAGCTTCTTATCACAGTGGTGTTGGCATAGCCAGAGTGCTAACATCAGAAAATAATAAAAATGCCATTAATAACTTTGTCCCCGAAGCAATTTGTGAAACTTATAATGAAAGCAGCAATAGTCAAAACTTAGAAGAACTATTCCACGCCCAAAAAACAAAGGCGACGGCAATATTAATCGGTTGCGGTCTGGGTACTGATGATAAAGCATGGACCTTATTAAAATTAGCTCTAGAGAGCGACCTCCCCTTAGTAATTGATGCCGACGGTTTAAATTTACTAGCAGAAAATCCAGAGTTCCTAGGAAAGTTAAAACTACGAAAAAATAAAACAATTCTAACACCACATATTGGTGAAATGTCACGCCTAACTAAATTCGATAAGAGCAAATTATTAGAAAACCAATTAGAAATAGCTAGAAACTTTGCCAAGATGAATAATGTAATTTTAATCTCAAAAGATGCCCGCACGATTATCGCCTGCCCTGATGGAAAAGTATATCTTAACGTCAAAGGCAATAATGGCATGGCAACAGGGGGGAGCGGTGACGTACTCGCTGGTATCATCACAGGCTTACTCGCCAATAAAGGAAATACCGCCGAAACAGCGGCTATTACGGGTGTTTATGTCCACGCCCTCGCTGGGGATGAGGCTGCAAACGCTAAAGGAAAAACTGCTCTCCTCGCCAGCGATATTATCGATAATATTAGCAAAGTATTAAAATAATCTTAGGACTTGATTAATAGATTTCCTCGCCTTTGTCATTCAGAGGAGGAACGACGTAAGAATCTTAAAGGCGAGTATTATGTATTTAATATTAAACATTTCAATCATTTGTTCAACAAATCAATAAATGAAAGGATTTACAATGAAGAAAACGAAGATACTTTTTGTCTGTTTAGGAAATATTTGCCGTTCACCACTCGCACATGCGGTGTTTGAAGATATGGTAAAAAAAGCAGGTAGAGAAGATGAATTTGAAATCGAGTCCTGTGGTACAGGCGCTTGGCACGTCGGTAGTTTACCCGATGAGAGAATGAGGGCGGAAGCGGCAAAGCACGGTATAGAAATGACTCACCGCGGACGAACATTACAAGTGCTTGATTTCGAATATTACGATTTGATTTTACCTATGGATTTATCGAATAAACAAAATCTCCTAGATAAAGCCTTAGGAGACGATAAGGATAAAATCAAACTTTTCCGCAGTTTTGACCCACTAGCAGAGGATGAATACGCTGAAGTTCCAGACCCTTACTATGGCGGGAAAGAAGGTTTTAGCAATGTGTATAAAATCGTCGAAAGAACCTGTGAGAATATGCTGAAAGCACTGTAAAAATCACCACGCACCCCAGCGATTGAAACGAAATAGCATTTAATAATATCAAGAAAACAAATAATGTTTTCGCGAACAAGCTGCTCCACTGCGTTTACTAATTGCTTGGACTTGTA